>Ga0256405_10000450_pt1 | contig 135980 bp, 127 predicted proteins | sample RumenRJG_02DNA_FD_189096 | JGI IMG/M metagenome (GOLD analysis project Ga0256405, IMG submission 189096) | Bovine rumen microbial communities from Lethbridge, Alberta, Canada - RJG_02 | ecosystem: Host-associated > Mammals > Digestive system > Stomach > Rumen | place: Canada: Alberta...
AGAATCTACTACCGAGTTCAAAACTGAAACAAAATATAAAATTGTTGACGCTAACGGTAACAAACTATATGAGTCCTATTTCGACACCGAAGACGCGGCAATGAAAGAGATTGCGCTTAACGGCACAATCACCGGCGGATATGGCGCGACTGCTTTCGGTCTGCTGTCAGAGGCGAAAGGTGCACACTCTACCGCCTTTGGTGTTGGAACAACAGCCAAAGGTGTAAGCTCCACGGCGTTCGGTTCTGGTACTACAGCCAGCGGCGCTAACTCCACGGCGTTCGGTTCTGGTACTACAGCCAGCGGCGCTAACTCCACGGCGTTCGGTTCTGGTACTACAGCCAGCGGCGCTAACTCCACGGCCTTTGGTGTCGGTACTACAGCCAAAGGTGTAAGCTCCACGGCGTTTGGTTCTGGTACTACAGCCAGCGGTGTATACTCGACGGCGTTCGGTGAAGGAACTTTAGCCGACGGCCCCAACTCCACGGCATGGGGAGGTTATACCAAAGCACTTAGTCATAAATCCACAGCTTTCGGTGATCATACTACAGCCGGCCACGAAAATGCTACCGCTTGGGGTTACGAAACAACAGCCGGAGACAGGATTACCACGGCCTTCGGTAATAATACAGCAGCGCTGATGGAAGGCGCTACCGCCTGGGGCCACAATACGAAAGCCGGCAAGTGGACGGTTAAAGATGATACCGGTATAGTCCACGATCTGATTATTGAAACATATACTGATGATAATGATGCTGCAGGACCGCGCGAATTGTGGGGGGTTAAATATGCTGAAAATAAAGGTACAGATGACGTGTTCATTGGAGGACTGACTAGTTATACTTCTGCTTATACGGAGTTAGAAGGGCGTGCGTCAACAGACCCGAACGTAACGATGCAGGGTAACTATGCCACCGCCTGGGGCAACGGAACAGAAGCCGAAGGCGATTATTCCACGGCGTTTGGTAATAATACAACAACGGCAGCGGTGACGTCGTTAAAATATAGGGATCCTGATAATAATGACTGGACGGAAGCGAAGGTCGTATCTAAACAGGTTAGGGTTTTGGACGAACACGGCGACCCGATACCATTAATAGATCCAGTGACGGGGGAACCTTCTGGTACCGAGTTCCAAACTGAAACAAAATATGCAATTGTTGACGCTGCCGATCCTAACAAAGAACTATATTTTTCCTATTTCGACACCGAAGAAGCGGCAATGAATGAGATTGCGCAAAACGGCACAATCACCGGCGGGTATGGCGCGACTGCTTTTGGTTTACTGTCGGAAGCGAAGGGCGCACATTCTACCGCCTTTGGCGTTGAAACGGTAGCCGAAGGGACCGGCGCTACCGCGTGGGGTCGCAAAGCGCAAGCCACAGGCGATTATTCCACGGCCTGGGGATTCAACACAGAAGCAATTAATGATAAATCCACAGCTTTTGGTGATAACACTATAGCCGGCGGCAAAATCGCTACCGCCTGGGGTAATAAAACAGCAGCCGGAGGCAGGACTTCCACCGCGTTCGGCAGTGAGACAGCAGCGCTGACGGAAGGTGCTACCGCCTGGGGCAACAATACGAAAGCAGGCAAGTGGACATATGCAGGTCACGATGTTTTTATTAAAAAAGAAGGAGATGGATGTTATCACATTATAGATGAATACGGTAATTCGGGTAGTAATGGGTTGCCTGGTCAAGTTTTTGTAAGCTATGATGAAGCTTATAAGGAGTTATCAACGAATGGCACGGTGCAGGGCGTCTATGCAACCGCCTGGGGCAACGGAACAGAAGCCGAAGGCGATTATTCCACCGCTTTTGGTAATTTTACAAAAACAGCGGCGGTGACGTCGTTTAAATATAACGGGACGGAAGCGAAGGTCGTTTCTGAAGTAGTTGTGGTTAAGGACGCAGACGGCAATCCGGTAACGATAATAGATCCGGTCCATCCGGAATCTGGTGAAACGATATCTGTAACTGAATTAAAATATACAATTGTTAACGCTAATAATCGTGAAGAAAAGCTATCAGACACTTATTTCGATTCCGAAGATGCTGCAATGAACGAGATTGTGCAAAACGGCACGATCACCGGCGGGTATGGCGCGACTTCTTTTGGTTTGCTGTCGGAGGCAAATGGCGCACACTCCACCGCCTTTGGCGTTAGAACGGTAGCCGAAGGGACCGGCGCTACCGCGTGGGGCAATAGTACAACTGCCAGTGGCGAAGGTGCAACGGCGTTCGGCAGCAGTACCGTCGCTTCCGGCGATTACTCGACGGCGTTCGGTGTTGAATCAAGGGCTTATGGACAAAACTCTTTAGCAGCTCTTGGTGGTACTACTGGAGGGATTACGGTAACTACTGACGAAGCTTCAGGAACAACAACCACAACGGTATCTGACAATGCAATAGGCGCTATGGCAATTGGCACAGGAGCTTTAGCCCAGAAATCCAACACCTATGCAATCGGCCAGAATGCAAGCGTGACTGTGGAACACTCCATTGCGCTGGGCAACGAAACATCTGTCACAAAAGCAGGAGGTATTGCTCTGGGTAGCAATGCCGTCGCTGAGACCGACAAGGACGTCGCCGGTTATGACCCCGCCACGGCAGCCGCTTCTACAAAGGACGATGTGGCGTGGAAATCCACAGCGGCGGCACTTTCGATCGGTGGCGGTACTGTCGACGGTAAAACCGTGACCCGTCAGATCACGGGCGTGGCGGCCGGTTGGAACGATACCGATGCCGTCAACGTGGCGCAGCTCAAAACACTCTCGCGTGACACGATGATCACGGTCAGCGGTCCCGGTGTCAGCGTGACGAGCGACGATCCGGCGCAGCACGGCGGGATCCGTACGTGGACGATCGCACTCTCTGACGACGGTACGATCGGTCACTACGATCCTGGTGACACTTCGACCGTCACGAACTCTTATTTTGTCACCGGCGACACGGTCTACAGGTACGTGAGCGTGGACAGTTACGAGAGCCCGACGTACATCAGCAAAGACTACACGACCGGCCAGAACCTGATCGAGCTGGACAAAGCGATCAGGAATACCGCAGTCAGCACTGATCTTGGCTGGTATGTAAGAGTCGGGACGGTAGCGGCTTCGGGCAACGTCAAGCCCGGCGACGTGCTGACGTTGACTGCCTCGCAGGATAAGAACATCGTCATGGAACGCGTCGGCAACGAGGTGCTGTTTGCCGTGAGCGATTCGCCGGTGTTCAGCGGAATGGTGAAGGCAAACAGTTTTGATGCCTCCGGCGGAAAGATCATTAACGTCGCCTCCGGCGAAATCGATACGGACGCTGTGAACTACAGTCAGTTGAAGTCGATCTCGCGCGACACGATGATCGCGTTCAGCGGTCCCGGTGTCAGCGTGACGAGCAATGAGGTGGACTCTGTCCGCACATGGACGATCACGATCTCCGCAGACGGCATGGTCGAAGCGGGCAATGCGAGCCTCGTCACCGGAGATACGATCTATAGCTACGTAAGTGTGGACAGTTACGAGAGTCCGACGTACATCAGCAAAGACTACACGACCGGCCAGAACCTGATCGAGCTCGACAAGGCGCTTACCCAGACCGTCGCCAGCACCGACCTTGGCTGGTACGTGCAGGCAAGCACCTCAGCCACGTCGGCGAACATCAAGCCGGGCGACCTTCTTTCGCTCGATCAGGGCAGCAACATGGAGATCACGCAGGACGGTAAAAAACTCACGTTTGCCGTGAGCAACTCGCCGGTGTTCAGCGGCCTTGTGACAGCCAACGGCTTTGACGCGAGCAACCAGAAAATCGTCAACGTTGCCTCCGGCGAAATCGATACCGACGCGGTGAACCTCGGGCAGCTGAAGTCGATCTCGCGCGACACCCTGATCGAGACAACGGGCACCAACATCACCGTGACGAGCAACGATCCGGTGAATAACGTCCGCACCTGGACGATCTCGATCGCCGATGATGGACAGGTTGCGGCAGACAGCACCAGCCTCATCACCGGCCAGACCGTGTACAACTATGTGAGCGTTGACAGTTACGAGAGCCCGAAGTACATCAGCAAAGACTACACGACCGGCCAGAACCTGATCGAGCTCGACAAGGCGCTTACCCAGACCGCCGTCAGCACCGACCTTGGCTGGTACGTCCAGGCGAGCACCTCAGCCACGTCGGCGAACATCAAGCCGGGCGATCTGCTTTCGATCGATCAGGGCAGCAACATGGTGATTGCGCAGGACGGCAAAAAACTCGCTTTTGCCGTGAGCGACTCGCCTGTGTTCAGCGGCATGGTCACGGCAAAAGGCTTTGACGCCTCCGGCGACAAGATTATCCACGTGGCATCGGGCGATATTTCCTCTGACAGCACGGACGCGGTCAACGGTTCGCAGCTCTGGGCGACGAACCAGAGCGTCGATTTGAATGCCGCAGACATTGCCATTCACGCGCAAAGCATCGACGCGAATGCGTCCAATATTGCCGTCCACGCGCAGAGCATCGACACGAATACGGCGAACATCGCTCAGAACGCAGCCGATATTTCTGCTCATGCGGTCAGTATCGACACGAATGCCGGGAATATCGCCCGGAATGCCGCTGACATCGCGACGGTTTCAGATGACCTTTCGACACTGGACGGTCTTGTCGTGAAGTACGACGGCACGTCAAAGAACAGCGTGACGCTTGGCGGCACGGAATCCTCAGAACCGGTGAAGCTGACGAATGTAAAATCAGGTGCTCTCTCCAGTGACAGCACTGACGCGGTCAACGGCAGCCAGCTCTTTGCGGCAGGCAGTTCGACGGCTTCGGGTATCGGCGGCGACACCCGCTTTGATGCGGAAAGCGGGACGGTCAACGTGTCGTTGACGCTGGACGAGACGGAGTATACGTCGCTGTACGAGGCGCTCAAGGCTGTCAACCGCAAGGCCAGCAGCAGCGACTGGGAATTGGCCGTCGAGGACGGCGACCCCCTTCGCGTCTCTTCGGGAACGAAAGTGACGCTTCGCACTGACGGCACGAACGACAACCTGACCATCGTCCGCGACGGCAGCAACGTGACGTTTGCCATCAGGGAAGATCCCGTCTTTAAGGGCGTTGTGAAGGCCGAAGGCGGTTTCGACGCCAACTTTAACAAGGTGAAAAACGTTGCGCCCGGCACCATCGGCTCCAACAGCTACGACGCGGTCAACGGCTCTCAGCTGTACGACCTGGGCGAATCGACGAGGGCCATGCTGGGCGGCACCACGGTATTCGATCCGGATACCGGCAGGGTAGAGAAGTTCGAGTTCAACTATCATGACGGCATCACGTACCACGACGTGACGAGCGCGCTGGATGCCATCAACACGGACATGAAGTCGGTCTCCGAGACGTTCGACATGAAGGGCGACACCGTGACGGTGAAGAAGAAGGCCGTCTTCAATGAAAGCGTGACCGTCAACAAAGACATGACGGTCGAAGGCAATTTCACCGCGAAAGGTCCGGCCTCCTTCTACAGCGGTATCAACATGAACGGCTCCAGGATCACGGGACTGGCAGGTGGCAACGTCTATGAAGGCAGTACGAACGCGGTCACCGGCGGAGAAGTGTATCAGCTTGGCAGGGGCGTGTCGGACAGTCTGAACGAGATGAACTCGCGCCTGACGAAGGACATCCGCCGCACGGGAAGCCGCGCTGCGGCACTGGCAGGATTGCATCCGCTGCCTTACATCCCCAGCAAGCCGACGAATTTCGCAGCCGCGATCGGATCGTACCGCGGCGACACGGCCGTGGCAGTGGGACTGTCGCATTACGTCAACGAAAATACGATGTTCAGCGTGGGCAGCACGATCGGACACCAGCCGATGGTGAACCTCGGAGTGGCGCTTCGTCTCGGCAGAGGCGAGGAGAAGCTTCCCACGGGACGCGGCGAAAAGGCACAAAACAACCGCATGGCCCGGATGGAGCAGAACTTTGAGAGCTATAAGCAGGAGAAGGAAGCCGAGATTGCCGAGCTGAGAAGGCGCCTTGATCAGATCCAGGGCGTTCCCGCGGCGAAGAAGACGACCGCTCAGCCCGCCACCGCGCCCGATTCAGTTGACGCGAAGCTGGAAAAGTTGATCGAGCGTCGCCGTGCCCGCATGGCGGCACAGACAGTGAAGCGCTGACGGAAGACAAAACGAACGGAACGGATAAAAGAGCCGGCGGGCTCCCGAAATTATGGGGAGCCTGCCGGCTCTTTTGTGTTTTGCCGGGGATTCTGATATGATTGGAGCATGTTCATTATCGCCCTAAGGAGGAGCGCACGATGATCCTTGTTTTGTGGTCAAGTCCGAACGACAATGGCCTGACGGCGGCGGCGAAGAATGCCGTCTGTGCCGGACTGGAAGAGAGCGGCCAGGTCGTCGAGACCGTCAAGCTGAATTCGCTGAAGCTGGAGCACTGCTGTGCCTGCGGCCGCGGCTGGGGAACGTGCCGAAAGACAGGGACATGCGTGATCGGCGACGATTTTGCAGCCCTTTATGAGTGCATGGTCAAAGCCGACGGGCTGGTTTTCGTCTCGGCGGTGTACTGGCACGATCTGACGGAGCAGTTCAAGGCGCTGATCGACCGTGTGCGCCGCTGCGAGGCGCTGACGAATCATTATCTGAGCGGCAAGAGCTGCCTGCTTGCCGCCTGCGCCGGCGGCACGGGACGCGGCGCGGTGAACTGTCTGTGGAATCTGGAGGACTCGCTTTCGCACATGGGCATGAAGGCGGTCGACCGGCTGCCGGTGGTGCAGTTCAACCGCGACTACATGCTCGACGCGCTTCGCGGCGCGGGGCGGACGTTCGGCGATTACCTGGCAGGGCGAGTACAGTTCCCCAACCTGCCGTAAACGGCCGGAGTGTTCCATCTGGAGACCGCCTGCAGAAAAAATTTTAGACGGATAACGCGGCAGGCGATGCGCAAATCGCGCCTTCCGTGTACAATAAGGACAGTTCGTTCGACAAATTTGGGGAGACACTGATTGAATGAGCTCGATGCGCTGTCGAGGGATTTCGTCGTCTGGCAAGGAGAAGCGAAGAGGCATAGCAGGGCTATGGAGATGAGCTTCGACGAAGCCAGGCGGCGAAGGCCCCAACAGGGCGCGGGTGAATTAATCAGCGTCTCCCTGGACGCACGGTGGCGCAGATGCTGAAATTTTTCTCCCAACTGATTTCGTTCGTGATCGCGCACTCGCTCCTGCTCGGAGCGGGGGCGTTCATGCTGCTGCGCGGGGCATTGTCGCGGGCGCTGAGCGGCGCGATCGTGGAGCGGTTCTGTCCCGCGCCGGGGGAGCTGCCGCAGAAGCGCAACTATGGCAGTTTTTATGAGCGGCTGACGCATTTTGTCCCGGATGCGATCGAGGAATCGGTGCTGCGCCAGGCTCGTCAGCAGCGTGTGGCAGAGCAGGTGCGGCGGCAGTTCCTTGAGCTGGTCGTCGAGTGTCTGTTCAATCTGATCATCGCGCTGGCGGCGTACCTGACGGGATTTTTCCTGACGAAGATCGGGCTGCTGTCGCCCGAGTGGCTGATCTTCGTCGTGCGGCTGGTGTCGCTGGCGATCTTCGTTCAGGCGGGGCTGCGCCTGTGGGAGAGCTGGGACTCGCTGTCGCTGAAGGGGCTGAAGGACTTTTACGGTGAGTTCGGCCTGAACCTGTTCCGCTTCGTCGAGTTCCAGATCGCTTCTATGGTCGAACAGCAGGCCGCGGCGGCGATCGAAGCGCGCGTGGAACGCCTGGGGCGCGTGGAGCGGTATGCGTACCGGTATCTGGGCAACGGCACGGCCTATTACGCGCGCGAAGTGTCGCGGCGGGCGCTGGACGAGAACCGCGCGGCCATCCGCTGGATCCTCGCGCTCGCGGCAGCTTCCGCGGCGAGCTACTACGCGGTGATGCTCTTCCTGATCGCCCCGCTGGTCCGGCACGAGACGGGGGAGAGCTTCTTCCGCTTCGTGTTCTTCGATCCTATCGCTGCCGCGCTGCGCTTTTCGGGCGCTCATCCGCTGATGCTGGCGCTCACCGGCGCGCTCGTCTTTGCCGTCTATCACCAGCGCCGCCGCCTGCTGCGCTTGCTTGCTCCTGTGATCGTCGCCGCGCTGGCGTTCATCGAAAAACGTTTATGATAAAAGCCGCCTGCTTTCGAGGCATACGAAAGCAGGCGGCTATTGTTATGCGATTTTGCGCGCGGGAAGCTGCGTGAGCAGCACGGCGGTGAGGACGAGGACGCAGCCGCTGATCTCGCGGGAGTTCATCGCTTCGCCGAGGATGAGCCACGCGCCTACGGCGCCGAAGACCGTCTCCATGCTGAGGATCAGCGAAGCGGCTGAGGCGTCGTAACCCCTCTGTCCCAGCGCCTGGAGCGAGTAGGCGACGGAGCCTGAGATGACGCCTGAATAGAGCAGGGGCCGCCAGCCGGAAAGAACCGCGTTCCAGTCGGGCGATTCCAGCAGCGTCATGCCGAGCGCCGAAAGCGCGGCGACGACGGCAAACTGCACAGTGGTGAGCGCGAAGCAGTCGACGGCCGGCGCGTAGCGTTCCAGCAGGAGGATGTGGCAGGTGTAGCCGGCAGCGCAGGCCAGACAAAGCCCCTCGCCAAATGACAGCGACAGGCTGCCCGCGGCGCTGAGCAGCCACATGCCGGCGCAGGCGAGCGCGACGGCCAGCCACAGCGCAGGCGAGCCGTGCGTGCCTGTGATGTACTTGACCACGGGTACCATGACCATGTAGAGCGAGCAGATGAAGATCGCGTTCCCGGCCGGTACGTACTGGAGCGAGGCCTGCTGCAGGTTGATGCAGAAAAACAGCGCGGCGCCGCACAGCGCGCCGCCTTTGAGCAAGTCATGCTTCTGCGCGGCAAAGTCTCTGAGCGAACGAAAGACGATCAGCGCCGGCACGAGCGCCGCCACGCTGATGACGAAGCGCACGGCGTTGAACGTGAACGGCTGCATGTAGCGATTGCCGACGGCCTGAGAGACGATCGACAGGCCCCAGAAGGCGGTCGCCAGAGACAGACAGAGGACGTTGAAGCCGCGGTTCATCGCTGCCTCCGGCTTTTGATGGGGTAATCACCGATCGTCGTCTTTCCGAACGGCTCCTTCGTAAACGGCACGTAGAGCCGGATGTGCGTGACGTGATCGTAGACGTGGTCGTCGCGCCCTTCGGCGTTTTCAAAGCGCTGCCACTCGCCGCCGTCGACGCGGCACATCACAAGCGACCTGCGGCCGTAGGTAGACCAGAAGTCCCACAGCTTTTCGCGCACCTGCGCGCCCGGAGTGAGAAAGCCTGAAAAAAGCGGCGGCTGTCCGCTGGTCGTCTCGGTGATCAGCGAACGCACGACGATCCACTGCGTTTTGATCTTGAGATCCTTGACCATCTCCGGAGAAAAAGAATGCTCGTAGGGGATGATCTGAAAGCCGCCGACGCGTCCCAGCTCGCAGGTGCTGATGCAGATCACGCCCGGGTGATTGGCGCGCAGGGCGCTGCGCCGCTGGAATTTTGAGCCCGAAAATCCGCCGCAGCCGGAAAACGGCCGCTCGACCCTGGCGATCACGCGCCGTCCGAACGGTGAATAGTAAGCCGTCACGTCGCCGCCGGCTTTGTTCTCGATGTCGATCATATACGGCCCGTCGGGGTCTTCCGTGACCCAGATGACAAGCGTCTCGCCCGGCTGCGGCAGCGCGTCTTTCGTCAGCATCCTCAGCGAGCCGTCGGCGCGGCGCACGCGCGCCCTGGAGCCTGTCAGCGGCGACCAGGCGCCGAACAGTTTGGTCCCTGCCGGGCAGTCGACGATGAACGCCGACGAGGCGCCGGCAGCCGGAGCGATCGTATGAGCGGGAAGCAGGCTGATGATGCGCCCTTTTTCTTTCTCGACCGACAGCGTGATGTGGATGGCGTTGACAGCAGCGGCCGATACCGTTCCATCCTGCGCCCAGGCGCTGGCGGTAAAGGCGGGATAGCGCGTCGTTTCCGGCACGCGGCGCACAGTGCCGAGCTCAAAGCGTTCTCCCGACGGACGGACGGCGACAGCCTTCTCTCCGACCGTCGCGGGGATCTCCAGCCGAAAGATCTCTTCGGGCCTGGCCTGCGCGGCGGTGCTCAGTGCGAGCGCGAGCAGCGCTGCAAATATTTTCTTCATGGATGATCGACCACCTGTTTGAAGATTCCTTTTACAGTCCGAACTTTTCAGACGCAAACGCCGTTTATTGTATCACCCGGCGCGGGCTTTTGTTGTATAATGACCGGGAAAGAAACAATTTTCCCGTTTTTGGAGGTTTTGCACATGACGTTTGACGTAACGACGCAGTTCAGCGTTTCCGCTTGCGGCATCAAGCCCTCGCCGATCCGCGAGATGTTCCACATGCTCCGTACTCCGGGCATGATCTCGTTCGCCGGCGGCATGCCCGCGCCGGAAGTCTTCCCCGTCGAGGAGTTTGCCGCGGGGGCTTCGATCCTGCGCGAGCAGGGACGCGATATTTTGCAGTACGGCACGACGGAAGGCTATCCGCCGCTGATGGACTTCCTCTGCTCGTGGATGGCGCCGCGCCTTGGCCGCACGCCCTCGCGCGACGAGATCCTCATCACCACGGGCAGCTCGCAGGTGTGCGACCTGCTCATCCGCGCTACAGTTGACCGCGGCGATTATGTCGTCACGGAAGAACCGACGTTTTTGGGCAACACGATCAACATGTACAACCAGGGCGCGAAGTTCATTACCGTTCCCTGCGACGCCGACGGCATGATGGTCGATCTGCTGCCGGAAAAGCTCGACGCAGTGCTCGCCGCAGGCGGCAAAGTGCGCTTCATCTACACCATTCCCAACTTCCACAACCCCTCCGGCGTCACACTGTCAGTCGAGCGCCGCAAAAAGCTGGTCGAGATCGCGAAGCGCTACGGCCTGATCATCCTCGAAGACGATCCTTACGGCAATGTGCGCTTCGAGGGCGAAGACCTGCCCACGATCTATTCGCTCGACAGCGACGGTCATGTGCTTTACGCCGGTTCGTTCTCAAAGATCCTCGCGCCCGGCACGCGCGTTGGCTGGTGCATCGGCCCCGCTGCGCTGGTGCGCACGATGGCCGTCTTCAAGCAGGGCGTGGACACCAGCACCAGCATCGTTGCTCAGGCGCTTGTGTGGAAATACTGCTCTTCCGGCGCGCTCGACGCGTTCCTGCCGAAGATCATCGACAACTACCGCCGCAAGCGCGATCTGATGGAAGACGCTCTGCGCAAGTACATGCCCAAGGGCGAGGCCGAGTGGGTGACGCCGCACGGCGGATTCTTCTACTGGGTGACGACGCCGCATGTGGATGCCGCCGAGCTGTTCAAAAAGTGCGTCGAGCGCAAAGTCGCCTTCGTCGTCGGCTCGCCGTTCTATCCCAACGGCGGCGGCGAGCACAGCTTCAGGATGTGCTTCACCTTCGCCACGCCCGAGCAGATGGACGCGGGCATCCGTACCCTGGGCGAGTGCGTGCGCGAGCTGCTGCCCGTCGCGGCGAAGTAGCGCGGAAGCCTGCATCAGCGCGGAGGAGCGAAATATCTTTTCTCAGGTTCTCGGATCTTGAGCTGATAAAAAGTTTCCCGACCTTGCGATTCCTTGTGGCATAAATCGCCCGAGTTGTGTAAAATACATGCGGCGCGAAGATCGTTTTTTAGCGCGTATTTTTGTAAAAAGTTCCAGAACGGATCAAGTATGATCAGCAAGGAGGAAAATAATAGAATGCACACCAGAGCCCGCGGTAATTTTATTGCTCTTTCAGGCATCCTCGTCGCGGCGGTGCTGGGCGCCGTCACGTTCTTCACCTGGGAGTTCTTCGGCGCTGCCGAGCAGAGCTCCAAGCCGCGCATCGTCTACGGTGCGTCCGGCACTGCTTATGCCAGCTCGCGCCCCTCGCGTCAGAACGTGGTCGATCATCTCAGCGCTGCGCCTCTCGGTGAGAACAAGGGGCTGAAAGATCCCGAAGTTCCCGCTGCCGAAGCTGCGCCTGACAAAGCGCCGGAGCTTGACCGTCCCGAGCCCCCCGCTCAGCCTCGCGGCGACGCATCTGTTCCCCGGATCATCGCGAACAGCACGGAAAAGGGCAAGTGGATCTTCATCGACAAGGCCGATCTGTACCTTTATCTCGTTGATGGCAACAAAGTCATCGGCAAGTGGGGGTGCGCGACCGGCAAAGTCCCCGGCAACAAGCAGAAAAAGGGCGACATGCGCACGCCTGAAGGCGTGTTCTCCGTACAGCAGATCCAGGACGCCAGTTCATGGACGCACGACTTCGGCGACGGCAAGGGCGTGATCAAAGACGCCTATGGCCCGTGGTTCATCCGCCTGAAGACGCCTCCGCATACGGGGATCGGCATCCACGGCACGCATGATCCCGACTCGATCCGCACGCTGGCCAGCGAAGGCTGCATTCGTCTTCGCAACGATAACCTGAGAAAGCTGAAGGAGCACGTCAAAGTTGGCATGAAGGTCGTCATCGGCCCTAATTCCGGCAGCGCTGCTGTCGAAGACGTGAAGCCTGCGCCCAAAAAAGCGAGTGTGAGCGCTCCCAAGCAGACGGCGAAAAAGTCGTCTCAGAGTGCCTGCAAGACCGCAGCGAAGAGCAGCTCGCGGAAAAATAGCAGGAGAAAATAAGATTTTTTCGATTTGCCCCTTGCATTTTTGCGACAGTTCTGCTATCATTCCCTTTGTCGCCACGAAACGGCGCACGTCGCGGGGTGGAGCAGTCCGGTAGCTCGTCGGGCTCATAACCCGAAGGTCAGAGGTTCGAATCCTCTCCCCGCAACCAAATAAGGCGGTATAGCTCAGATGGCTAGAGCATGCGGTTCATACCCGCAGTGTCACTGGTTCGACTCCAGTTACCGCCACCAACAATAACCCCCTCGGAGAAATCCGAGGGGGATTTTTTGTTGTTATGGTCGACTCTGGCAGCTCAGTTTCACGACAGCTCAACGCCAAGAAATCAACGCCAAGAAAAACTTGGTAGGTGTGCGCAGAATTTACTTTTTTCCTGCGCAAATCCCGATTTTTTGCTATACTCTTTTCAGTGATTTTATTATCCTCAGGGAGGTCGTTATGATGAGTCCTGTTGTTTATTTTGTGATCGTGGCGGTCCTGGTCGGGCTGTGGGGCGTGACGGTGTACAATCGTCTGGTGCGCTTCCGCGCACGGCGGGAAGAAGGATGGAGCGGTGTGCTAGTGCAGCTCAAGCGCCGTCATGACCTGATCCCCAATCTTGTGGCAACGGCCAAGGGCTTGGCAGGGCATGAGAAGGACCTGATGATGAGCGTCACTCAGGCCCGCGCAGCGCAGGGCGGCGCTTCTGTCGCGGATGTGGCCAGCGCTGAAAACGCGCTCACTTCGGCGCTGGGACGCTTCCTTGCCATTGCTGAAAAATATCCTCAGATCAAGGCCGATGCGGCGTTCACGCAGCTCATGGGCGACCTGAGCAAGGTGGAGGACGATGTTCAGCTGGCCCGCCGCTACTACAACGGCACGGTGCGCGAGTACAATGTGGCTGTGCAGTCGTTCCCGTCGTCGCTGCTGGCCGGCCTGTTCGGCTTCGGCAAGGCGGACTTCTTTGAACTTTCCTCTCCGTCCGAGGCCGAAGCGCCTAAAGTTGATTTCGCGTAGTTTGCGAGCTCACAAAAAAACAGCCTCGTCCGGCACATGCCGGGCGGGGCTGTTTTTGGCCAAAGATTTTCGGTTCAGTTTTTCCGAAGCGATGTATAATAACAAAAGACTTTTCGGAATTTCTCGAGGTGAAGTTCATGAACGAAAAATGGAAGAAGCGGCTCGACACCGCATGGGAGTGGACGCGGCTGTTCTTTTACGGCGCGTCGTTCGACAAGCGCATGGGCGTTGTCCGCAAAGAGGCCAACGACGTGAACGACGAGGTGATGCTGCTGCTGTTCGGCGATTATCTGGGCATCCCCAACCCGCTCTCGTACTACATGATCGAGCTGCTGCCCTACGTGGCGCACGACATGCCCGGCTGGGAGCGGCGCATGATGAACCGCGAGATGATCATGGCTGAAAAAGCCGGTCAGTACGGATTTGACGGCTGATACGATTTTGCGGTCAAAAGGCTTTTCTGCCGTATAAAGGAGACAATTCAGAATGACTTACAAGCGTTTTACGTTCTTTGGCGGCAAGGGCGGCACGGGCAAAACCACGTCGTCCTCAGCCTACGCGCTCCATCTGGCTCGAAACGGCGTGCGCACGCTGGCTGTTTCGACCGATCCTGCTCACTCGCTGGCCGACGCGTTCGGAAAGAAGATCGGCAGCTCGATCGTCAAGCTGGAGGACAACCTCTGGGCCATCGAGATCGACGCAGGGCTCGAAGCGCAAAAATACATGGAAGGCGTCAAGGAGCAGATGCGCCGCATCGTCAGCCCTGCCATCGTTGCCGAGCTTGAAAAGCAGCTTCGCGTCGCCTACGTTTCGCCGGGCGCAGAGGAGTCGGCCATCTTCGACTGCTTTGTCGACCTCATGGAGAAGGCGGGCAGCGATTACGACGCCATCGTCTTCGACACAGCGCCCACCGGGCACACGCTGCGCCTGCTGACGCTGCCTGAAGTGCTCGGCGTGTGGATGGAGCATCTTCTTGAAAAGCGCAATAAAGCCATGGACATGATGAAGATGGCTGCGCATTACGAGCGCGATCTTCAGGAAAAGATCAAGAACGATCCCGTCCTCAGCCTGCTCAGCAGGCGCCGTGAGCGCTTTCAGCGCGCCCGCGATCTGCTGACCGATCAGGAACTGACCACGTTCCACTTCGTGCTCAACGCCGAAAAGCTGGCCGTGCTCGAGACGGAGCGAGCCGTAGAGAGCATGAAGGAATTCCACATCGACGTGGGCCCCCTGATCGTCAACCGCGTCCTGCCGCCGGAGACGGGGCCGTTCTTTGCGAATCGCCGCCGCCAGCAGGCCGGATATCTGGAACAGATCAGGGCGGAATTCGGCAAGTACGGCGTTGTTGAGGTCCCCATGCTCGACACCGACATCGAGGGCATCGCCGAGCTGGAAAAAGTGGCCCCTATGCTGGCTGTGCTCGACAAGGAGAATTAGTCCTTTTCGACGCAGATTCGGACAGCCGTATAAGCGGCGCGCAGCCGTTCGAACGACACTGCGCAGTTGGCTGGGCTGGGCGAGGGCAGCGTGACTGCGGGGATGCCCGTCTTCGGCTCGATCAGACGTCGGTACAGAGAGGCCGCTCGAGTGCCCGTGCAGAAGATGCTGCGGATCGGCGCCTGCTCGAGGATCACGGAAAGATCGTTGGCGACGGGATCTTTGATGCTCGCATCGCTCGCGCCCGTGATCTCGCAGCTGCGGAGCACATCCCACAGCGCCAGGCGGTGCGACAGCGCGAACGCTTTTCGCTCGTCCGCCGTCACCGGAAACGGCGAGTCGAACACAGCGGCCAGCACGCGCCAGAAACGATTCTGCGGATGACCGTAGTAAAATCCCGCTTCGCGCGACTTGGGCGACGGCATCGTGCCGAGGAGCAGCGCGCGTGACCGCCCGTCAAAAAGCGGCGCGATCGGATGGACGATATGCATGGCAGTTCCTCCGAAAAAAAGATAGCCCGATTATAGCGTAAAAAGAACGAGACCGTCTGAACGGATCAGGCGGTCTCGTTTTTTTGGCAGAATTACTTGTTCTTGTTGATGCTCACTTTGGGAAGATCGGGGAACTTCGGCGTCTTCTCGTTGATCTTCTCGATCAGCTCGCCGGTGATGTCAAGCTCCGGCTTGCAGAAAACCAGCTGCTGGCGGGCGACGATCATATCCACATCGTCGTGCTCCTTGCGCCACTCCTCGGTCACTTCGACGAGCAGATTGCGCACCACCGCGTCGGCCGCCTGCTGCTCAACGTTCATCTGCTGCTGAAGCAGATTGCGGGCCTGAGCGATCGCGTTCTGGGCCTCGGGGCTGGCGACATTGTCCTTGTACAGCTCGACCACTTCGTCAAGACCAGCCTTCAGCGTCCCCTGCACCTCAGTCAGGTGCTTTCGGGCCTCGTCTGCTGGCTTGGACTGAGCAAAAACGCGCGCCACATCGACAACACAGATTTTCATGTCTATGACCTCCAGTGCAAATTTTTCACGCGCACATTATACACCTAAAATGAGAGAAAAGCATTTATAATCGATAAACTCGTTTTAGACAATCGCCTTTTGCGCGTGACGTATGGGGCAAACGATGGTATACTGTCCACTCGGAGTGGTTCTGATAGTCGCTGCCGCGCGAGCGGGAGAGGAAAGTCCGGGCTCCGCAGGGCAAGACGCTGGATAACGTCCAGTTGGCGCAAGCCACAGGAAAGTGCAACAGAGAGCAGACCGCCCGGTTTCCGCACCGGGTAAGGGTGAAAGGGTGAGGCAAGAGCTCACCGGGCGGCAGGCGACTGCCGTGCCTGGCAAACCCCGTCTGGAGCAAGATCGAATAGGGAGGGACGAGGCTGCCCGCTGACCTCCGGGTACAGATCGCTTGAGACGCGCAGCAATGCGCGGTCCTAGATAAATGACTATCCACGACAGAACCCGGCTTATGAGCCACTCCTTTTTCAGCATTTTTTAGTGAATTCGATCATACATTTATATAAAACGCTTCCTGTTTTCTGAAAAGTTTGTTGATTTTGCTGTTTGAAAAAATGTAATGTTGCGACAATTAAGATTGAGGTACCGCAGAAATGTGGATACCTCAATTTTTTTATCCACTGTCGGACGTCTTTCGAAAAAGAATGTATACGAAAAATTTGCTCATCATTTCCACGTTCCTTCAATTACGTTTTTTAAGCGATTTTTATGCCTTGACCTCGGTGGAAAACTGCGGTAATCTCACTGCATGGTGGTGAAAAGTGGAGGAAAGTGGGGGATAACGCCATGCTCATGGGAAGCTCTGACAATCGCATAGACAGCAAGGGGCGGCTCGTCATGCCGGCGAAATTCCGCTCACAGATCGGGGAGACCGTCGTCTGCACGGTCGGCCTCGATAACTGTCTTGCCGTCTACCCCATGGACGCATGGAACGCCTACCTCCAGAAGCTCCAGTCTCTGCCTTTCACCAAGGGCCAGGCCCGTCAGTTCATGCGCACGCTGCTGAGCGCCGCGGAAGAACTGCCGGTCGACGGTCAGGGCCGTATCCTCATTCCGGCCAAGCTGAGAAAGTACGCTCAGCTCGAAGATCAGGTCGTTGTCAACGGCGTGAACGATCACCTCGAGATCTGGAACAGCGCAAAGTGGGCGGCGAGCAACGATGAGATGCTCGACAACTTCACGGCGCTGGCGGAAGGGGTGGCCGACCTTGGAATTTGAGCACATACCGGTGCTTCTCGACAAGGTGCTTGAGTGTCTGACGCTCAGGAAAGACGCTTTGATCGTGGACGGCACGCTGGGATTAGGCGGCTACTCTGAAGCATTTCTGAAGAAAGATCCTTCCTGGCGCGTCGTCGGGATCGACCGCGACGCGAAAGCACGCGAACTGAGCTGCAAGCGGCTGAGCGTTTTCGGTGAACGGTTTGCGGCGCTGGCGGGGGATTATCGGGATATGAAGACGCTCTGCGCACAGGCCGGGATCGAACAGGCCGACGCGGTGGTGCTCGATCTGGGTGTGTCGAATATGCAGCTGGTCGACGGTGAACGGGGCTTTTCGTTCCGTGAGGACGGACCTCTCGACATGCGCATGAACCAGTCGGCAGGCACGTCTGCTGCAGAACTGGTCAATACGCTCTCGCGGGACGAGCTGACGGCGATCTTCCGCAAATACGGCGAAGAGCGCTTCGCCTGGAGCATCGCAGGGGCGATCGTCAACGCCCGCGCAGCGAGTCCTGTGAAGACGACGCATGAGCTTGTGGAGCTGATACGGCAGGGGATCCCCGCGCCGGCGATGCGGAAGATGAACGGTCATCCGGCGCGCAAGGTGTTTCAGGCGCTGCGCATCGCTGTCAACGACGAACTGGGCGCGCTGGAGCAGGGGATGAAGGAAGCTTTCTCGCTGTTGGCGCAGGAAGGACGGCTGATCATCGTCACGTATCACTCGCTCGAAGACCGGCTCGTCAAGTATCAGTTTCGCGAGTGGAGCGAACAGGGGCTGGGGACGCTGGAGCCGCGCAAAGCGGAGGTCCCCGGCGAAGAAGAGATCGAACGAAATCCGAAATCGCGCAGTGCGCGGCTTCGGGGATTTTTTAAAAAAGATTTGCCAGATTCGGCGAAAGGGCGGATGGGACCATGGCGAAGGGTTTGAGATCAGCGCGGAGAAGTTCGTGGAAATTCAGTCACGCATTGGTGATGTTCTTCATCGTCGGCATTATGTCGCTGGGACTGCTTTCGATGCTGCGCAGCGACTCGCAGGCGCTTGACGCACAGGTCACAGCCCTGCAGGAACGCCTGACGGCCTGTGAAAAAGAGTGCCGCGATCTTGAGCGCGAAGTGGCGGCGATGATGTCGCCTAAGGCCGTGCATGTATACGCAGCTCAGGATCTGGGCATGACGCAGGTGCACGTAGCCGGAGTGATCCACGTTGACGTTGCCGTCCAGAGGGCGGGCATGCCGACGGCCGCGCTGGCGAATGCGGTTCGCGGGTATCAGAACTGATTTTTTTTGACGATCGATCTTGAGCGGAAAGGAGCAGCGCCGGAATGTCAGACTGGAAGACGAAGACAGATTCATATCGAAAAGCGCAGTGGTATCTCGTCTTCGCGGCAATGGGCGTCTACCTCGCTTTCCTCATCCAGGTCCATCTGTATCCTGATCCGCGCGCGGCTTCGCAGCTGTCGAAGCAGTATCATCAGAGCGAGCGCATGGCGATGGACCGCGGCACGGTGTACGACTGCAACGGTGAGCCTCTGGCCCTGTCGGTGACGACGTACAGCGTGTTCCTCGATCCTGGCGTTGAGAATTTCGACCCGAAGAGCCTTGAAAAGCTCACGCCTTACATCGGCAAGAAGAAGGTCGCGTCTCTGGCGAAAAATCTTGACCGCCGCTTTTACTGGGTGAAACGCTACCTGGAGCGCGGCGAGGCCGAAGAGATCGTCAAGACCTGCGGCAAAGGCTTTTACATCCGCGAAGAGCGCAAGCGCATCTACCCCAAGGGCAGCCAGATGTCGCACATCCTCGGTTACTGCGATCAGGACGGCTGGGGACTTGCCGGCATCGAGCTGACGTGGAACGGCACGCTCGTCGTTCCTGAAAAGATGCATATCACCTACCGCGGCGCCTCGTCGAGCGCGGAGGTGGGCGTGGAATCGGCTGATGCGGCACAGAAATCCGAAGAGCAGGGCTTGTTCCTGACGATCGACTCAGATATCCAGTACGCGCTTGAGCGCTTTTTGAACGCGCAGGCGACGGAGTTCAAAGCCCCCTGGGCGGCTGCTGTCTGCCTGGAGTCGAAGACGGGCGCCGTCAAGGCGATGGCGAGTTATCCTGTGTTTGACTCGAACAACCGCGCGACGTTCGCCAACCTGAAGGCGTTGAGCAACAACGCCGTCAACCGCGTCTACGAACCGGGCTCTACGTTCAAGCCCATCATGGTGGCAATGGCGCTGGAGGAAGGACGTCTCCGCCAGGGAGATGCCTTCCGCTGTCCTGCCTATCTCAAAGTTGCCGACGGCATGATCCGCGATTCGCACCCGCGTGACAACGGCATCATGAACGTGAGTCAGATCCTCATCAAATCTTCGAACGTCGGCATGGCTCACATCGGCATGAGGATGCCGCCGTTTTCGACCTACGCTGAGATGCGCTCGTGGGGCATCGGCAAGCGCACCGGCATCCGCCTGAACGGCGAAGAGCCCGGACTTCTTGCCACAGCTGACAAATGGTACGGCGTGACTCCGGCCAACGTCGCCATCGGCCAGGGATTTGCGGTGACGCCGCTGCAGCTGGTCACTGCCTTTAACGCGATCGTCAACGACGGCGTGCTGATGCGTCCGTATCTGGTGAAGTCGGCCGTCAACAGCGAAGGGCTGCGCGTGTTCCACTCCGAACCGATGGAAGTAGACCGCGTCGTTTCGCAGAAAAACGCGCGCTGGATCCGCAGCGTGCTGCGCAAGGTCGTCACTGAAGGCACGGGCAAGCCGGCCGAGAGTTCGGCAGTCCATGTCGCGGGCAAGACGGGCACGGCGCAGGTGGCCCGCAAGGGAAAGTACATCAAGGGCCTGTATAACTCGTCATTCATCGGCTTCTGGCCGGCGAACGATCCAAAGTACACGATGCTGATCGTGTTCGGCGACGTGACCGGGAAAGTCTATTACGGCGGCGCGCTGGCTGCGCCCGTCTTCAAAAAAGTTGTTGATGAAGTGGAACGTCTGAAGGGCATTGGCGTGAAATAAGGCACGGGAATACGAAGGAGCGTTTGAAAAGATGGATTACCGGGTGGAACGGGGACTGGCCGACCTGAAGGCGGCCGGGCTTCTCACGGATATTGGCGGTGACTGGAGCAAACTGCCGGCCGGCTGCGCCCTGAAGAGCGATTCGCGGACGGTCGGACCGGGCGACATCTTTGCCTGTGTCGTCGGCGATCACGTCGACGGCCATCGTTTTATCGGCCAGGCGCTTGCGTCCGGCGTGTCGTGTCTGCTCGTGCAGCGTCCTGTGAGCGATGTCTCCATCCCCTGGATCCAGGTCAAAAACGTTCGTGCCGCGATGGGATTTCTCGCCGCGGCTCTTTTCGATGAACCGGCAGATAAACTGAAGATGTTCGCTGTGACCGGCACGCAGGGAAAGAGCACGACCAGCTACATGATCCGTTCGATCCTGCAGAGCTGCGGGATCCGCTGCGGTCTGCTGGGCACGATCGTCTACGACGACGGTGAAAAAGCCGTCCTCGCTGACCGCACCACGCCCGAGAGCGACGAGGTGCAGAGCTTCCTGAAAAAAATGACCGACAACGGCTGTCAGGCCTGTTCGATGGAGTGCTCATCGCACGGCATCGTGCAGGGGCGGCTGAGCGGCTGCCGGTTTGACGGCGCGGTCTTTACGAACCTGACCCCCGAACATCTCGATTTTCATAAAACGATGGAAAACTATTTTGCCGCCAAGTGCGAGCTGTTCCATCAGTATCTCAAAGACGGCGCGGCCGTCGCTCCCAACGCGGCAAGCGAATACGGCCGTCGGCTGGCTGCCGAGTTCCCCCGGGCAATGACCTGGGCGCTCGAAGCGCCGGCCCGTCTGGTGGGCGAGAACGTTTCGCTCAGTTCCGACGGCGGTGAGTTTGATCTCCTTCTTGACGGCAAGCGCCTTGCCCGCGTGCATATCCCGCTGACAGGACGGTACAACGTCGAAAACGCGCTTGGTGCGGCGGCGGTGTGTCTGGCTTCCGGCTGCGACGAAAAAAGTGTCGTCGCCGGGCTTGAAGGTATGCCTCAGGTCCCCGGCCGGATGGAGCGGCTCACGCTTGAAAACGGCGTGCGCGTGATCATCGACTACGCGCATACGGCCGACTCGCTCGAAGCGCTCCTTTCTACGCTGCGGCCGCTTACCAGAGGGCGGCTCGTCAGCGTGTTCGGACACGGCGGTGACCGTTTTGCCGGCCATCGTCCGCTGCTCGGCAAAGCGGCGGCTCAGAAAGCCGACCGCATCTTCATCACGATGGACAACCCGCGCACCGAAGATCCGCGCGCGATCGCCGAGCAGATCGCCGATGGCGTCAAAGAAGTGCGTACTGACGACTGCTGGTCGATCGATCTGCCGCGCGACGCGGCCATCTTCAAAGCGCTCGACTGGTGCCGCGAAGGCGACCTTGTGGCGCTTTCCGGCAAGGGGCCGGAACCCTATCTCGAAATCAACGGCGTCAAGCATCCGTACAGCGACCGCGGCACGGTCGAGGAGTGGGCGCGCAGAAAGGGGCTGCAGATCCTGTGAAACTGAGTCAGATCGCATCGCGGGCGAACGTTGAACTGCGCGGTCCGGATCGGGAGCTGCCGGTCTGCATCCGCGTCGACAGCCGCGAGACAAAAGCCGGTGAGGGATTTGTCGCTCTTCGCGGCGAACACACTGACGGCCATCGCTTCATCGAAGACGTTCTGAACGCCGGCGCGTCGCTTGTCGTCTGCGAACAGTCGTTTTACAAAGATGAATGGAGCGCCGCTCATCCCGAGTGCTCCTTTGTGCTCACGCCGGAACGCTGTGAATACGGCCTGGCGCGTCTGGCTTCGGCCTATGCAGCTTCCCTTCCCGAACTGAAGGAGATCGTCGCGATCACCGGCAGCGTCGGCAAGACTTCGACGAAAAACTACGCGCAGGCGATGCTCGAAGATCACTTTCGCCTGCACACGGCCGGAGGCAACTACAACACGCTGATCGGCTGCGGCGTGACGGTGCTGGCCGCTCCGCTCGATACGCAGGTCCTGCTCCTGGAAATGGGAGCCAACCATGCGGGCGAGATCGCCGAGATGGTTCGTTATCTGCCCCCGACGGTGGCAGCCGTCACGGAAGTGGCGCCTGCGCATCTGGAAAGTTTCGGCTCCGTCCGCGGCGTGCTCGACGCAAAATCCGAGATCTTCTCTTCGACGCAGCTGCGCTGCGCGATCGTCAACGGCGACAACGAGCTGCTGACGCGCCGCGCGCAGGAGCTGAACCTCCCCGGGACGATCCGCTTTGGCCGTTCTGGTCAGGTGTTCTTCTCGCAGGAACGGATCTCGTGGAAGGACGGCCGCTTCATGGTCGATGCGATCATGACCGGCCTTGACGGCATCTCGTTCAAGATCTCACTGCCGCTGGCCGGCGTGCATCAGCTCTATCCGCTCTGCTGTGCCTGCGCGATCGCCGGCCGGCTGGGGCTTTCCAGCCGCGACATCGCCGCGGCGCTGCCAAAGTGCCGCAACAGCGCCGGACGCGGCGAAGTGAAACGTTCCGAAAGCGGCGCGGCGATCCTTGACGAATGTTACAACGCCAGCCCTGCTGCGATGAAAGCTTCGCTTGTGTCGATGCGCGACGCGGGCATCCCCGGCCGCCGCATCCTCGTGCTCGGCGAAATGCTCGAGCTGGGCGAAGGAGCCGCGGCGCTTCACGAAGAGATCTTTGACAGAGCGCTGCAGGTCAGCGGCGACCTATTCCTCTTCGGCGAAACGTGGAAGAGCGTTCCAGGCGCCGAAGACTATCTGCTTGATTCAGTCGAGGAGCTGATCGCTTCCGTCGATAAACTCGATCCGCGCGAGGGCGACGTGATCCTCGTCAAAGGCTCGCGCGGCAATCATCTTGAACGCGTCGTCAAGGCGCTGGAGCTCTAAGATGGACACGATCCTGATGATCTTCTTTCTCTTCGCGTGCGAAGTGGCCGCTCAGCGTTCGTGGATCGACTGGATGCGCCGCCGGCACGTTTCGCAGGTGCAGAAATGGTACGGCACGCACATCGACGAGGAAGTGAAAGCTAAAGTTCCCTCGATGGGCGGCGTCGTATTTCTGCTGATCGGATCGGGGATGCTGATCTCGTCGATCCTGCGCGGCGACAGTCTGGGGATGGCCTTCTGGTCGTATCCGCTGTTGTCGGCACTGGTCGGACTGGCGGACGATCTGCTCAAGTTCCGCGGCAGATCGAGCGAGGGATTGCGCAGTTTGCAGAAGTTTGCCCTGCAGGTCGTCACGACGCTGCTGTGGTTCGCGCTCCTGGCGGCTGACGGCGTGGTCCCGGCGCTGCTCGGAGGCTGCTCGATCGGACACTGGATCTGGCCTCTGGCGCTGTTTTTTGCCGTCGGCGTGCAGAATTCGGTCAACGTCACCGACGGGCTCGACGGACTCGCTGCCGGCGGCTGCCTGGTGAGCTTCGGCGTGCTGATGTATCTGTCGCCGGACCCGTATTACGGAGCGGCTGCGGGGATCGCGGTCTCGCTGGGATTTCTCTGGCACAACTGCCATCCCGCGAAGGTCTTCATGGGCGACGCCGGCGCGCATTTCCTGGCCGGACTGATGGCTTCGTGTGCGTTTACGGGAAAGGGCGTGCTCGTCCTCGTCCCGGCGGCGGCCGGATTCGGCATCGAGATGCTGTCGGTCGTCATTCAGCTGATCGCCATCCACGGCTGGGGCAAAAAGGTCTTTCGGATGAGCCCGATCCACCATCATTTCCAGCTTCTCGGCTGGCCTGAGGACCGGATCGTCATCCGCTTCTGGATCATCCACGCACTGATGGCGCTGATGATCATCGCGACGGGAAATGCTCTTGCTCCGCTGTTTGCGCACGTTTAAGCGCTCTTTGAACGTCATATCATTTTGAGGAAAGGGGAGTTTTGCGATGGCTGAAAAGATCACGATCGTCGGCGCCGGCGTCAGCGGGCGGGCTCTGGCCCTTTTTGCGGCACGAAGCGGCGCGGAAGTGTTCGTGACCGACAGCCGGGCAGAACTTCCTGAAAGCACGCAAAACGACTTTAAAGCGGCGTCAGTGCGCTGGGAATGCGGCGAACATACGCCGCGCTGCTGCGAGTGCGATCTGATGGTCGTCAGCTCCGGCGTTCCCGAGACGTCGCCGGCGGTCGTCATGGCGCGGGATAAAAAAATCCCCGTGCAGGGGGAGCTGGACTTTCTCGCTCCGTTCCTGCGCGGGAAGCTGATCGCCGTGACCGGTACCAACGGCAAGACGACCTGCACGTCGCTGATCGCTCATATCTTGAAAGAAAACGGTATCGACGCCGTCGCCTGCGGCAACATCGGCGAGCCGCTGGCTGCTCATGCCGGCGAGGATCATGAAGCGCTTGTCATGGAACTGAGCAGCTTTCAGCTGCATTGGAACACGCGCTTTGCGCCTGATGTGGCCGTGCTGACGAATCTGGCTCCCGATCATATCGACTGGCATGGCAGTTATGAAAACTACGTCGATGACAAATGCAAGATCTTCCTTCCGCCGAAAGACGGCGGTTTCGCGGTCGTCCATCAGGAAGACGCGTTCCGCGTGCCTGAGGTGCGCCGGACCGTCGTTCTCGGATCAGGTGCTGACAGGATCGAACTGGCGGACAAAGAATCATCGCTGCTCCTTGGGGGGCAAAAAAGGGTGCTTTTCCGCACAGCCGCGCTGCCGCTGATCGGCACGCACAATCTGGAGAACGCGGCGATGTCCGCGGCGGCGGCCGTGCTCGCGTTTCCGCAGATCGACGTGGAAAAAGCGCTTCCGTCGTTCAAGGCGCCGCGTCACCGCTGCGAAAAAGTCTGCGAAAAAAACGGCGTCCTCTACGTTGACGATTCCAAGGGAACGAACGTAGCGGCAGCCGTCACCGCCCTGCGCAGCGTCCCCGGACGAAAGACGGTCATCCTCGGCGGGCAGGGCAAGGGCGAGACGTATGAACTGCTTGCGCAGACTGTCAAAGAACAGGCTGCTTCGGCGATCGTCATCGGTTCGGAAGCTCCGGCGATCTGCCGGGCGCTGGAATGCGCCGGCTGCAAAAACATCCTGCGCGCGGCGGGGATGGAAGAAGCGGTTCGCCTGGCCGCGAAAAACGCATGTCCGGGCGAAACGGTGCTTCTTTCTCCGGCCTGCACGAGCTGGGATATGTACAAAAACTACGGGGAGCGGGGGGATCACTTTGCACGACTCGTCAGAAAGTTACCCTAACTCAATACCGGTCGCCCGCTTTGACACGTATGAACAGTACAGCGGCAGCGTCTTCGGACTGTGGATCCTGCCGCTGATCCTCTCGACCTTCGGCGTTGTCGTCATCGCATCGATGACGGGCTGGACGCTTTCGTCACCGGGACTGAAACAGGCGGTGTGGTTCGTCATCGCTCTCGGCGGTTTCATCGTCGTCACCCAGATCCCGCTGAAGTTCTGGTACAAGTACAGTCTGCCGCTGCTCATCCTTTCGTTCGGGATGATGGCTCTGACGGTCGCTTCACCGCTCCGCGTGACGGTCAAGGGCGCATCCCGCTGGATCAGGCTGGGACCGGTGAACTTTCAGCCGCTGGAGCTCGTCAGCCTGATCATGATGGTCCATCTGTCCAAAGTCTACAACCGCGTGGAGAGCATGTGGAAAGCGGTTTTCATCACGGGGCTCCTCTTCGCGCCGTTTGCGCTGGTGATCATGAAACAGCCGGATTTCGGCGGACTGCTGCTGCTTGGCGGCATCGTCGGAGCGCTGTTCGTCGAGCGGTACGGTTTTCTTTTGCCGATCATCGGCGCCGCGGCGGTGTCGCCTGGGCTGTGGTATCTGGCTAACTACGGCTACCGCGCCGAGCGCATCACGACATGGCTCGATCCCTGGACCGATCCGCTCGGTTCGGGATATCAGGTGATCCAGGGCCTGATCGCGTTTGCCAACGGACGCGTCTGGGGCATCGGACTGGGGCGCGGACAGCAGTTTTTGCCGGAAGTCCACAACGACTTCATCTTTCCGGCTCTCGGCGAACAGTTCGGCTTTATCGGCACGTTCAGCGTCTTCATGCTGTTCCTGTTCTGGACGCTGTTTGTGTATTCTGCGTATAAAAGAGCGATGCCGGAACGGCGCATTGCTATCTGGGGATGCTGTGTCGCCGTGCTGCTGCCGTTTTTCATCAATCTCGGCGGCGTCATGAAGATCATCCCTCTGACGGGAATGCCTCTTCCCTTTATCAGTTACGGAGGCACGTCGCTGGTGTTCATGTGGGCTAGGATCGGTTTTCTGGTCAGACTGATCAGGGAACCTCACGAAGAAGAGTAGAGAGCGAGGAGGATGGAGGATGACGCGCAGGATCCTGCTGGCAGCCGGAGGCACAGGCGGCCATCTTATCCCAGCGATCGCATTCGGCCGCTGGCTGAGCGAGGCGGGAGAATCGGTCTGCTGGCTGACGGGCAGCCGTTCGTTGGAAAAGCAGATCTGCGAAGCGCACGGCGTGCAGCCGGAGCGGCTTTCGCTCGAGGGTTCTCCGCTGGGCGTCTCCGGCCTGAGGTCGCTGAAACGGTGGAAACAGCTTTCGGCCTCGTTTTTCGAGAGCCGTTCCGTGCTTAAAAAGAACAGGATCGACTGCTGCGTGCTCTTTGGCGGATACCTGTCGATGCCGGTCCTCCTTGCGGCACGATCGCTGGGCATCCCGGTGCTGATGCACGAGCAGAACACGGTCGCCGGCAAGGTGACGCGCCTGGCGGCGAAGCTGAAAACGCCGGTTGCCTGCGCCTGGGACGAATGCAGGGGACTTGACCGAAAGCAGCGGACCACGGTCGGGATGCCCCTTCGTCCGCTGGCCCTGACAGATCGGGCAGAAGCGCAGAAAAAACTTATCGGCGCTTCGCTGGATTCCGGGGAGAAACTTATCATCATTTTAGGTGGTTCTTTAGGCAGCGGAGGCATGAAAAACATGCTTCAAAATTCTCAAGATATGGTAAAATCATCAGGTTGCAGAATTTTGTGCATGGGGATCACGCCCGAACAGAGACCTTTTCCCGCTGCTCTGACTCATGAAGCGTGCTGGGACATGAACCTGGTCTATTCCGCGGCCGACGCGGTCGTGTGCCGGGCGGGCGCTTCAACGCTTGCGGAACTTGCCGCGCTTGGCGTGCCTTCGATCGTCGTGCCCTGGGCCGCTTCGGCGGACAATCATCAGATGAGCAACGCTCACGTGTTTTCCCAGCTCACCGGCTCGCCGCTGCTGAACGAAGACGCTTCGACCGAAGCGTTCGGAGAAGCGCTGAAGACGCTGCCGGTCCGCCGTCCTTCTGTCAGTGACATGAACGCAGGTTCTGCGAATCTCTATAAAGTTTTGTGCAGTCTTACCGCCTGAAAGGGGAATCCCAAGTGGATCATCAAAAGGTCGATCTCAATAAAGTGCGCAATATCCATCTGATGGGCGTCGGAGGAGCCGGCATGAGCGGGCTCGCTCTGCTGTTCCACGAGCTCGGCTTCAACGTGAGCGGCTGCGACATGGGCCGCAATACGTATGCCGAGAAGATCGAACGCGCCGGCGTCAAGGTGCTGTACGGGCACGATGTGTGTCATCTCGACGACTGCAAGGTCGATCTGATGGCGTACAGCAGCGCGATCCCGGCAGACAATGCCGAACTGTGCGAAGCCCGCCGGCGCGGCATCCCCGTGCTGCAGCGCGCCGAACTGCTCAGCCTCCTTTTCGATTCCCGGACTGGCATCGGCGTGGCGGGGACTCACGGCAAGACGACGACGACCTCGATGATCAGCTACATCCTTGAACAGGCGGAGATGCATCCTACGATCGCGGTGGGCGGCGAACTGTGCGACATCGGCTGCAACGCCAAGATCGGCACGGGCGAGTACATGGTCGCTGAGCTGGACGAAAGCGACGGCTCGTTTGAGTTTTTCCATCCGTATTATTCCGTGGTGACCAACGTCGACTGGGATCACGTCAACCATTACCCCAGCCTCCAGTCGGTCATCGACGCGTTTGCGCGGTTCCTTCACAACACCAAGGACGGCGGACGGATGTTCGTCTGCGGCGATGATTCCGGAGTGAAGCGCGTCCTTGCGCAGCTTCCTCAGGAGATGAAAGAGCGCGTGGCTCTGTTCGGCCGCGATCCTTCCTTTGATTACTACGCTGCCGATGTTCAGTTCCACTGCGGCGGCGGTCTGTGCTACACGCTGTACGCCAAGGGCCGCAAAATGGGGACGGTCGAGCTGGTCGTTTCCGGCGAGCATAACGTCATCGATTCGCTTGCAGCCTGCGGCGTCGCCTGCGAGCTGGGCGTGCCGTTCCCCATCATCCAGAAGGCCATGCGCATGTTCCACGGTGCAAAGCGCCGCCTTCAGCTGCGCGCGATGTGCCCGGAAAACATCCTCGTCTACGACGATTACGGCCATCATCCCAGAGAGATGGAAGCAACACTGAACGCTGTGCGCACGATGTACCCAGACCGGCGCATCCTGCTGGTTTTCCAGCCGCACCGCTACACGCGCACACAGGCGCTGTTCGACCGATTTGCGCGCGTGCTGTCGAGCGTTGAGCAGGCTGTGCTCCTGCCGATCTACGCGGCGGATGAAAAACCGATCCCCGGCGTGTCGTCAGATTTGATCAGTGCCGAAGTCGGCAAGCTGGGCGGACAGTGCCATCCCGTTCCGAACAAGGTCGACGCGGTTGAGCAGGTGCTTTCGCTCGTGCGTCCCGACGATCTCATCCTGACCGAGGGCGCGGGCGATGTCTGCGTCGTCGGCGACATGCTTGTCCAGGAGCTGAACAGGCGTCCCACGTCGGCGCTGTAACTTATTTTCCGTCAGAAGGGGTGTTTTCAGTGCAGGGAAGTTGGCGGCTGTATTTTCTAGCGTTTCTGGCTGGTTCCTGTCTCTGCCTGTACGAGCAGTTTCAGCCATTCCATCTGAAGCTCCTGCAGCTGGAAGACTTTTCTGCGGAAACGGAGCTGGCGCTGCGCAACTGGAGTGATTCCTTCCTCGCGTTCCATCCTGCCTGGCTGCTGGCGAAGAATGACCTCAAAGAGCTTGAGCGGAATTACCCGCTGACGATCGCTGCCGAGTGGAAAGCGGCGCAGGGCATCCTGCATCTGAAGGCAGTCCCCTTTGAGCCGGCGATGAAACTGATCTGGCATCACACCGAATACCTGACAGGCAAGGACGGCACAGCCTGGAGGAGCGATCTGTGGACACGGGCACTGAGCGTTGAGATCCCTGATCTGCCCGTGCTGAACGTCGGAAGTACGTTCCCCCTGATGGCTGATTCGGAGCTGGACGCATCTTCGCGGCTGAAAGTCCCGTATGCGTGGCTTTCCGATCTGTGGACGGCGCTGTATTCGCTTCAGGGCGTGAAGATGCATGATCTGGAACTGGCCCGCCGCGGCGGCGAAGACATCGTTACCTGCGTTTTTGTCCCAGCGCAGGGAAAAGGGCGTTTTTCTTTTACCGGACTTGTGTCAGGACTTGAAAAAAGTCTTATAGTTGTGAGACAATTAGCCGGCGAGAAGCCTGATCAGAACATCACGATCGACGCGACCTATGCAGACAAGATCATCATCCGCCGCGAGAACGAACCCGAAGCGGAGAGTCCTCAGGCCGGATAACAGGATAAAAGGAGAGATACGAATGGGCAGAGATTCTGACATCCTTGTCGGACTCGATCTGGGCACGAGTAAGATCACGGTCACCGTGGCTGAGCTGGCGGAGGACAACCCCGGAGAGGCTCAGATCATCGGCATAGGACAGGCTCCTTCCCGCGGAATGCTGAAGGGCAAGATCGTCAACCTGGAGCAGGCGATCAGCTCTGTCTCCGATGCCATTGCCGACGCGGAATCGATGCTCAGCGGCATCAAGATCAGCAGGGCGGTCGTCGCCTACAGCTGTCCGGAGGCGCGCTGCTACCACGTCAAAGGAATGATCTCACTGGGCAGAGCGGCCCGGCAGATCACCCGCGAAGACCTTGAGCGCGTGATCGAGACAGCATTGAGCAACATCAAGCTGGAGCCGAACTGGGCTGTGATCCACACGCTCCCGATCAAGTACGCGATCGATGACATCGGCGGCATCGACAGTCCTCTCGACATGACGGGGATGAAGCTCGAAGTCGAGCTGACGGCGATCACCGTTCCCGTCACGATTGGACAGAACGTGGTCAACTGTGTGCGCAAGGCCGGCGTCAAAGTGACCGGGCTGATCCTCAAGCCCCTGGCTGAGGCTCTGGGGGCGCTCTCGCCGGACGAACGGGCGATCGGCGCTTCGCTGATCTCGATCGGCGGCGGAACGACGAGCTTTACCGTCTTTTATGAAGGCCGCCTGATGCACGCCAGCGAGCTTGCCGTAGGCGGCGATCACGTTTCCAACGACATCTCTCTTCTTCTTAAGATCCCCATTACCTATGCCGAAAAGATGAAAAAGGAGCTCAGCGCCGCACCGGACGAAACGCCAAGCGGCATTATCACCCTCGATATCCGCGGGCATAAGCAGGAGATCGACAAGGCAGAAGCGGCCGACATTGCCGCGGCCCGGCTCGAACAGCTGTTTGCCGACAACATCGCGCCCGGGATCGAGGCGCTTGAAAACAAAGGCATCTCTACCGAGATCGTCATGAACGGCGGTGTGATGCTGACGCCCGGCATCAAGGCGCTCGCAGAGTCGCATCTGAAGCGCGATATCCGCATCGGCACGCCGGTGCTTGGCAGCGAAATGCCCGAAGGGCGGAACGACTGCCGGTACTGCGCGGCAGCCGGGATCATCGTCTATCTGACGGAGCGGCGCAAAAACCCCTTTGCGTATGTAGAGCCGCCGATGACCGTGTTCAAGTTCGATGTATCCAAGGACGAGGGGATAAAAAAGCCCGTGCGGAAATCTGATTCAAAAGTTAAGACCCTTTTACGTTGGGGCAAAGACGTTATGAAAGAACTATTCTAAGGAGGATCGGTTTTATGGACGACAACGATGTCTTCTCGATGAAGCGCGAAGAACCGGATCTGAACGACGGCCTGAATGGCTTTGAAGTTCCCCCGGAAGTCATTAAGGTGGTCGGCGTGGGTGGAGCAGGCGGCAATGCGCTGAACACGATCATCCGCAGCGGCACCGACGATGTCGACTTTATCGCTGCGAACACCGACGTTGCGGCGCTTAAACACTCGGAAGCGCCTGTAAGGCTCATCCTCGGCAAAAGTCTGACGAAGGGACGCGGGGCGGGCGCCAACCCCGAAGTCGGTCAGAAAGCGGCGGAAGAGTCGGAGGAAGAGCTGACCAGCAAACTTGCCGGTGCTGATATGGTCTTCATCACGGCCGGCATGGGCGGCGGCACGGGCACCGGCGCTGCGCCTGTCGTTGCGGGCGTTGCCAAGGAAAAGATCGGCGCACTGGTCATCGGCATCGTTACCAAGCCGTTCAGCTGGGAAGGACCGCAGCGCATCCAGGCAGCTCTGGAGGGTATCCAGCGGCTGCGCGAAAAAGTCGACGCGCTGATCGTCGTCGAGAATGACCGCATCATTGAACTTTCTGACAAGTCCACCAGCACGCGCGACGCTTACACCATGAGCGACGAAGTGCTGCGCCAGGCGGTGACGGGCGTGAGCGGCGTGATCCGCAAGGTCATGCAGATCAACGTTGATTTTGCCGACATCCGCACGGTCATGCAGAACTCCGGCACAGCTATCATGGGCGTGGGCGAGGCCAAAGCCGACGGCAAGACCGAAGGCCGCGTGATGGCTGCCGCGCGTGCGGCCATGACGGGACCTCTGATGTCCAGCCCCATGAACGGCGCTTCGTCAGTGCTTTACACGATCCAGTCAGGCGAAGACATCCCGATCCTCGAAGTCAACGAAGCCGCGAAGCTGATCGCTGCCTCGGCGCGCAAGGATGCTCGCATCATCTGGGGCCAGGACGTCGATCCGTCGCTGGGCGACACGGTGCGCTTCACGCTCATCGCCACCGGCTTCAAGGAAGATCAGGATGTGAATGCCGATGCCGGTGACGGCATGGCAGCGAGCAATCTGTTCAATAAAACGCCTCTCACCCCGGGAGATGTCGTTTCCGAAGGCGTCGGCAGTATTTTTGACGATATGGGCTTCGGTAAAGGCCTGGATATCCCTGCTGCGGTCCATCGTCCGAGAAAGAAGTCCTGATCCGTCTTTCGCGACCGCAATACCCTCGGCGGGGCGTAGAACTTTGCTTTGTTTCGCGTCGCAGCAACGGCACCACGCCGTCTCATGCTTTTTTCGCCAAACCTGCCGGAACAGACCGAGCCGTTTAAGGAAACGCTGATTAATTCGCCCGCGCCCTGTCGGGTCTTTCGCCGCCTGGCTGCGTAGAAGTTCACCCTAAAGGACTAGCTTCGCGTCGTCACCATAGCCCCGCTATGCCTCTTCGCTTCTCCTTGCCAAACGACGAAATCCCTCGACAGTCCATCTGGCTCATTTAATCAGTGTCTCCTTAACGAAAAAACGTATTTTAAAGAGGAAAGATTTCGGCGGGGGCAGGTCTGGACTTGTCCCCGTCGTGTTGTTATCCTGGTGCAAATGAGGTGATATTTTATGGCGGCCAGATCAACAAGCCGTTTCAAGCAAAAGCCGGCCGTTCCTTTTGGTGATTTCATGCTTCCCATCCTGGGCGTGATCGCCCTGGGGATCGTCGTTGTGGGAATCAGGATCCTTTGGTCTCCCAGTCTTCCCAAACCGGCGATCATTGCGCAGCCGCGCTCGGTCCGCAAGGCGGCCGAGGTTAAAACGGCAGAAGTAAAGGCGGCAGCGGAGCCTCGCGCCGAGAAAGCGGCAGACAGCGCAGAAGAGGGCACTGTCTCGAAAAAGGAGACGCTTCGCGACGTGCAGATCGCCCAGCCGGTTCACCGCAATGCGGGACGCCAGGCTGAAGAAAAGCGCTCAGTCACCGAGAGGCCATCTCAGGGGAGCGCAAGCGCTGCGGCTCAGAAAGATCCTCCTGCAAGCAGCAAAAGCGCGTCCCGTGCTGAACAGAAAAAGCAGGAGCCTGTCCGCGAAGCGGAGAAGAAGCCTGCCGTGCGCGGCATGACGATCGATTCCAGTGCCTATGTCGTGCAGTGCGGCTCGTATACGACGAGGGCCGCGGCCAACGCTGTCGTATCTTCTTTGAAGAAGACGGGGCACAGCGCTGTCGTGCGCAAGGCCGAGGTGAACGGCAAAACGTACTTCCGCGTGATCGTTGCCGGCGGTGCCGACCGCGCGCAGGCGAACGAAGTGGCCGGCGTCATCAAGGCGGCCGGACATCCTGTCTTTGTCCGTCAGAACGACTGAGGCGGCGAACGCGATGTATCCTAAAAAACTGCTGATCATCACAGGCCTTTCAGGCAGCGGCAAGAGCAGTGTTTTGCATCTTCTTGAGGACCTGGGATTTTTTGCCGTCGATAATCTGCCGGCCGGGATGCTCCCGGAGCTGATGGAGATGCTCTCGCAGCATCCCCAGGCGCTGGAAAACGGCGTCGGAGCGGTCATCGATGTGCGCAACGCTGAATTCAAGGACAGCCTGCCTCAGGTGGTGGACGAGCTCAAGCGCAAAGGCGTGGACGTTCAGGTGATTTTCCTCGAAGCGTCTGACGAGATCCTGCTGAGGCGTTTCAACCTGACGCGCCGCCGTCACCCGCTGGGCTTCATGAACTCTCTGCTGGAAGGGATCGCGCTTGAGAAAAAGCAGCTGTCGCGCTTCCGTCACGTTGCCGACCGGATCATCGACACGTCGTCGCTGTCGATGGGGCAGCTGAGAGCCGCGATCATGGAGCTGCTTGCCCGCAATCCCGAGGGGCTGCAGGTCATGGTCAGTTCGTTCGGCTTCAAGTACGGCGTCGCTCTCGACGCCGATTTTGTGCTGGATGTCCGCTTCCTTGTCAATCCGTATTACGTGGAGTCGCTGAAAAATCTCTCTGGCCTTGACGAAGCGGTCCAGAAGTATATCTGCACCGATCGCATGACGGAAAAGTTTTTGCATCAGTCGCTCGAGTTCTTCGAGACGATCATCCCGGCGTACCACCTCAGCGGCAAGAACTTTCTGCATATCGCCATCGGCTGCACGGGCGGACATCACCGCTCGGTCTTCGCGGCCGAGTGGCTGGGGAAGCGCCTTGCAGCGGTGAGGGGCGTCGAGCTCCAGGTCTTTCACCGTGACATCGATCGCGATTCGCGCGGGGGCGGAGCGTCATGATCCTCGCCGTGATCCTGATCTTTACGGGCGGCTGCATTGCAGGCGGCATCGCGGTGGCGCTGCTGTTCCGCAACAGCCGCCGCGTGCGCACGTTCATCGCCAAGCATCTCAATGAAAAACAGGCGGCAGCGGCTGCGGTTCAGCTCCGTCTCGCGGGAGGACCCCATTTTGTGGCAGTCGGAGGCGGGACGGGGCTTTCTTCGCTGCTGAAAGGACTGAAAGGCTACACGCGCAATATCGTCGCGCTGGTCACGGTCACCGACGAAGGCGGCAGCAGCGGGCGCCTCGTTCGCGACTGGGGCATGCTGCCGCCCGGCGACATCCGCAACTGCCTGGTGGCTCTAAGTGAGAACGACGATCAGCTGCGCGCCTTCATGAACTTCCGCTTCGATCAGGGCGACCTGAAAGGGCACAGCCTGGGCAATCTCATCCTGCTGGCGGCGACGGAGCTCTCCGGCGACTTTAAAAACGCTGTCGAGCTCGTCAACGGTCTGCTGGCTATTCGCGGGCGCGTGCTGCCGATCACGAGCGAGAACGTCACGCTCGTAGCAGAAACGTATGAGGGCGAGACGCTGCGCGGAGAGCTGGCCGTGGCTGAACGGGGACGCGACATCCGTACCATCCGGCTGGAGCCGCGCGGCGCGCGTCCCGTTCAGGAAGCGTTCGCGGTGCTCGGCGACGCCGATATGGTCATCCTCGGGCCGGGCAGCCTGTTCACGAGCGTCATTCCCAATCTGCTCGTGGCGGCGTTTGCAGCGGCGCTGAAAGACGTGCACTGTCCGATCGTCTATGTCTGCAATCTGATGACGCAGCCGGGGGAGACCAGCGGCATGACGCAGCTTGACCATATCAAATGGGTGGCGCAGGCGCTGGGGCGCTTTCCGGATGCGGTCGTCGTCAGCGAGGACATGATCCCGGAGCTGCTGCGCGAACGGTACAGCAGGCAGGGAGCCGAGCCGCTGATGCTCTCGCGGGCCGACGAAGTATTTCTGGCCGGGAAGAAGTGTCAGGTCTTCCGCGCACCGCTGCTGCACGTTCAGGACAGCGGCGTGATCCGGCATCACAGCGCTCGCCTCGCTGAATCGCTGATGCGCGTTTACCGCCGCCTTGAAAGCGGGCACGAGAAATGAAGATCAGCACGGAGCGATGGGACGAGTGGTTCTCGGCTCCGATCACCGATTCTGTATCCGCTGAGTCGGAGCTGTCCGGCATCGTTGCCTGCATGAAATCTCGCAGCGAGGGCGGCTCGGTGGTGCTTTCGCTGCCGCGTCTGTGGGTGTTCCGCCGCTTTCGCCGGCTGTGGCCGAAGGTGACATGGAGCGCTGACTGTGAACTGAACGACATCCTGCGGGTGCGCAGCCGTCATGTATCGCTGCTGCTGCCCGTCGAGCTGTACCGGAAGATCCTCGCCCGCTCGCGGCGCGCTGATTTCATCCGCTGGACGTGGGCGCGCGGCGTGTACGGCTGCACGGGCAGCATCTACAACCCGCGGCGCGGGTATTACTGCCTGATGCGCTTTCACAGCAAGACGGTGTTCCTGAGCGTGAAAGAGCTCCTCGACGGCAGCGGCATAACATGCTCATACCGTGAGAACGGCGGCGTGTGGGAGCTGTCGATCCGCGACCTTCAGCACATTATGCGCTTCTGCTACTTTATCGGGCTGGAGAGCGTGGCCTCGGCGCTGGAAGAGCAGTCGATGATGCGTTCCAGCCGCGACCTTGCCAACAAGCAGGCCAACTGCGACAGCGCCAATATCCGCCGCAGCGTCGCCACGTCGCGCGAGCACCGGGCGTTTATCGAGTTCCTCATTCAGCATCATCCGGAGCTGATCCCGGAAAAGCTGGCGCCGCTGGCGCATGTTCGTCTGGAGTATCCCGAAGCCAGCCTTTCGGACCTTGGGGATCTGCTTCGTCCGCAGGTGAGCAAGAGCACGGTGAAATACCGCCTGAACAAGCTGCGAACGATCGCCGAGACAGCCGGTTTTTCGACAGGAAATTGATATAATATCAGCCGCAAGGAAAATTTTCCCTGCGGCTGATTTTTTTTGCCGAAAAAAATGAAAAATTTGAGCATAAAAACTTGACAGGCGTCGTTTTTGAGCTTAAATTAATATCGGGTAGCAATGCGGCCCCGCGCCGCGATAAAATTTCAGGAGGCGTCTTTTCTATGAGCAAAGTCAAGGTTGCAATCAGCGGTTTTGGCCGTATCGGCCGTCTGGTCCTTCGCGCGATGTTCGAGTACGACAAGAAGGGCTTGTTCGAGGTAGTCGCCATCACCCGCCACAGCGCTTCTGTCGAGCAGTCGGCGTATCTGTTCAAGTATGACTCGGTGCACGGCCGCTTCAACGGCACCGTGACGACCGAGGGCGACTACATGATCGTCAACGGACAGAAGATCCTTGTCGTCAAGCCCGTGGACAACAAATACCCCTGGAAGGAACTGGGCGTCGATGTCGTCATCGAGGGCACGGGCAAGAACGTCACGGCCGAGGCCGCGGGCGTCCACCTTGCGTGCGGCGCCAAGAAGGTCGTCATCACGGCTCCCGGCAAGGGCGACGGCGTTGCCACGTTTGTCATGGGCGTCAACGAAGAGACTTATGATCCTGCCAAGGACAACATCATCTCTAACGCGTCCTGCACGACCAACTGCCTTGCTCCTCTGGCCAAGGTGCTCAACGATGCCATCGGCATCGAGAAGGGCCTGATGACCACCATCCACTCCTACACCGGCGATCAGAACCTTGTCGACAAGTCGCACAAGAAGAGCAGCTACCGCGCCCGCGCCGCCGCGCTCTCGATGGTGCCCGCAACCACCGGCGCCGCCAAGGCCGTCGCGCTGGTCATCCCCGCGCTGAAGGGCAAGATGAACGGCATGGCCCTGCGCGTGCCCACGCCCGACGTTTCGATCGTCGACCTGACCTTCATGCCCAAGAAGGAAGTCACCGCCGAAGAGGTCAACGACGTTGTGAGAAAGGCCGCTGCCGGCAGCATGGGCAAATATCTGGGCGTGGTCGATGACGAGTGCGTGTCGATGGACTTTGTGCACGACGATCGCTCCAGCATCTTCGCTCCCGATCAGACGATCGTGATGAACGGCCTGGTCAAGGTCTTTGCCTGGTACGACAACGAGTGGGGCTACAGCTGCCGCTGCGTCGACCTGACCAACTACGTGATCGAGAAGGGCCTCTAAGATGCTGACGCTGCGCGGATTTGAAGGCGTGGACCTGAGGGGCAAAAAGGTCCTGATGCGCGTCGACTTCAACGTTCCGTTCAAAAACGGCGTACTGCGCGACAACGCCCGCATCGTTGCCCATAAGCCCACGATCGACGCCCTGCTTGGGAGTGGCGCGAGCGTGACGATGGTGTCGCACTTCGGCCGTCCCAAGGGCAAAGTCGTTGCCGAGATGTCGCTCGGCCAGTTGGTGCCCGACATCGAGAAGGGCCTTGGCCACAGCGTCAAGTTTGTCGCTGACTGCGTCGGCCCCGAAGTTGAGAAGGCTGTTGCCGAGCTTCAGCCCGGCGAGCTGCTGCTGCTTGAGAACTCGCGCTTCCACCCCGAAGAGGAGAAGAACGATCCCGAGTTCAGCAAGAAGATGGCCGCTCCGTTTGACGTGTTTGTGATGGACGCGTTCAGCGCCTCCCACCGCGGCAACTGCTCGACCGAGGGCGTGTCGCACTTCCTGCCCAGCTACGCCGGCGGCCTCATCAAGCGCGAGGTCGAGTGCCTTGAGCGCGTCAAGAGCGATCCTGAAAAGCCCTATGTCGTCGTCCTCGGCGGCGCCAAAGTGAGCGACAAGATCGGCGTGATCGAGCACATGCTGAACAAGGCCAGCTCCATTATCATCGGCGGCGGCATGGCGTTCACCTTCCTGTCAGTGCAGGGCGGCAAGATCGGCAAGTCGCTGTTCGACGCTGAGCATGCCGACTTTGCCAAGGATGTCCTCGCCCGTGCGCAGAAGCTGGGCGTGAAAGTCCTTCTCCCCACCGACGTGGTCGCCGCGGCTGAGATTAGCGACGACGCCAAGACCTGCGTCGTGCCCGCGGGCGAAGTTCCTGATGACCTGATGGGCCTTGACATCGGACCCGAGACGGCTAAGGCCTTTGCGGCCGAGATCGCCGGCGCCAAGACCGTGCTCTGGAACGGCCCCATGGGCGTGTTCGAGAACAAGCCGTTTGAGGCCGGCAGCCGTGCTGTGGCCGAAGCGATGGCGAACGCTAAGGGCGCCTTCACCGTTGTCGGCGGCGGCGACACCGCCAGCTGCGTCAAGAAGTTCGGCCTGAAAGACGCTATGAGCCACGTTTCCACCGGCGGCGGCGCTTCGCTCGAGTACTGCGAGGGCAAGGACCTGCCCGGCATCATGCCGCTTGTCGTTTAAGAGCGGGATATAGTAAAATCGCCTCGGAGCACTTCGCTCCGAGGCGATTTTTTGCATATACAGGTGATGAACATGGCGCTGAGTCTGAAAAAGTGTACGCTGTGCCCGCGCGAGTGCGGCGTCGACCGCACGGCTGGACAGCGTGGATACTGCGGCGCGGGCGAGCTTGTCAAAATAGCGCTCGTCTCGCTGCATCAGTGGGAAGAGCCCTGCCTGACTGGGAAAAATGGCGCAGGGACGGTGTTTTTCTCCCACTGCACGATGAAGTGCGCTTTTTGCCAGAACTACGACGTCAGCCGCGGCGAGTGCGGCATCGAAGTGACGACGGAGCGCCTGGGCGAGATCTTTTTGGAACAGCAGCAGCGCGGCGCCGCCTCGCTCGACCTCGTCACGCCGACGCACTACGTGCCGCAGATCATCACGGCGCTCGACGCGGCCAAAGCGCGCGGCTTCTCACTGCCCGTCGTCTTCAACTGCGGCGGCTACGAGAACGTGGAGACGATCGAAGCCCTGCGCGGATACGTCGACGTGTTCCTGCCCGACCTCAAGTATTTCGACGACGAGCTGGCTCGAAAGTATTCAAACGCGCCCGGTTATTTTGCCCGTGCGACAGCCGCCATCGAAAAGATGGCCGAGCTGACCGGGCCGTTCCAGATGAGCGAAAACGGCCTGATGACGCGCGGTGTGATCGTGCGCCACCTCGTGCTGCCCGGACAGTACCGAGACAGCCTGAAGATATTGGACTGGCTGCATGAGCGCCTGGGAAACACCGTCTACGTCAGCCTGATGAACCAGTTCACACCCATCCCGCAGTGCACCGCGCGCTTCCCCGAGCTGCGCCGCCGTCTGACGACGATGGAATATCAGAAAGTGCTCGCCCACGCCGAAAAGCTGGGCATGGAAAACTGCTTCGTCCAAAGCAGCGGCACGGCGATGGAGAAGTATATCCCGGTGTTTGACGGGAGCGGGGTGCAGGGGGAGAAACATAGAGAGAGAATAGTATAAAATAAAATATTTTTATTCTGCGCCTGTTATGTTGCTCTCTCTTTTCTATTCATCGATCCTGTTCTGATTTTGTGAACTTGTCCTCGAACTTGAGGCAAATACTGAGCAATTCGAGATCGAGATATGTCAGCGCCTTTTCTCGCAGGGTTGCCGGCACGCCGTAATACGCTCCTGCTATCGCTCCGGTGATCGCCGCGATGGTGTCGCTGTCGCCGCCGACTGAGATGGCATTGCGGATGGCATCCTCAAAATCTGTGGCCTCGTAAAATGCAGCGAGGGCAACGGGAAGCGTGTGCTGGCACGTTTCGTCAAACTGATACGTGGGGCGCACTTCGTCGAGCGTGAAAACGACGCTGTAATAATCGCGTTCCATGGCAGCACGGATGTCGTCCTTTGAAGCACCGGTGCGCGCCATGTACGTGGCGACGGCGGTCGCCTCAGCGCCTTTGAGCCCTTCGGGGTGGTCGTGGCTGACAGCGGTAACGATGTGCGACAGCTTTTTCACTTCGTCAAGGCTGTCTGCTGCCCAGGCGACGGGCGACACGCGCATGGCGGCGCCGTTGCCGAAGCTGTTGTAAGGCTGGGGATCGTCGGAATACATCCAGACGTAAAAGCGTCCGCCCCAGCCGCAGTTTGGGTATGGCCGTCCGATCCGCTGCATGGTCGGCGCGGTGATCTGTTTCAGCTTTTCCGTATCGCCGTTCGCATCAAGCAGTGCCTGCGCCACGGCCAGCGTCATGATCGAGTCATCGGTGGCAAAACAGCTTGGGCCGAACAGATTAAACTCTTTGGAACGATGGTTGTTGAACTCAAAACGCGAACCGACGATGTCGCCGATAATGGCTCCGATCATGGCTCCGATCATGGATGATCCCTCCTTCGCTGATGTTTCATGAACATGATAGCGTGGAGCCGTCGTTTTGTGGTCGCTTCACAGGCGACTTTTATTTTTTCCCGCTTCGAAAAGCCACGACGTCGCTCTGGTAAAATCCCCACAGGCGTTCGACGGCGTTTTCCGGGGTGAAGAAGTTCTCTTCGAGGATATGCTCCCAGGCGCGGTCGGAAACGCCTGAGGCGTATTTTTCAAATTCAGCATCGCCTTTGGCGCGCGCCAGTTCGAGCGTGCGCGTTCTAAAGACGCGCCAGTCCTTGAGGTCGCCGTTGGCGGTGTAGTTGGTCTTTCCGTGGCAGCTCATAAAAAGATGCTCCTTTTAAGGGCTCAAGTTTTTCTTTGTGCCTTTATGCCGGCTTTGAATGAAAAAGCGGGAACGCTCGAACTCTGGGCGCTCCCGCTTCTTTGTGCAAATGCCTACTTGCCGGCCTTCTTCGTCAGGTACTCGTCGATGGCCTGGGCGGCTTTCTTGCCGGCGCCCATGGCGAGGATGACGGTAGCCGCGCCGGTGACGATGTCGCCGCCGGCATAGACGCCCTCGATGGAGGTGGCGCCGCCGGTCTCTTCGTTGGCTTCGATGTAGCCGCGGCGGTTCGTCTTCAGCTCCGGCCAGGCGTTGAGCAGGACTTTGTTGCTGCTCTGGCCGATGGCCTCGATGACGGTGTCGACTTCGATGGTGAACTCGCTGCCGGGCACGGGCTTGGGGCTGCGGCGGCCGGAGGCGTCGGGCTCGCCCAGCTCCATGCGCTGGCACTTGACGCCGACGAGCTTGCCCATCTCGTTCTTGTCGTCGCCGGAATAGGCGAGGTACTCGACGGGGGCGGTGAGGAACTCGAACTTGACGCCCTCTTCAACGGCATGGTGATATTCTTCGATGCGGGCGGGCAGCTCTTCGACGGAGCGGCGGTAGAGCACGGTGACGCTCTCGGCGCCAAGACGCAGGGCCGATCTGGCAGCGTCCATAGCGACGTTGCCGCCGCCGACGACGGCGACGTGCTTCGACTTCTTGGCAGGCGTGTCGTAAACGGGGAACTCGTAGCCGTGCATCAGGTTGATGCGGGTGAGGTACTCGCTGGCGGAGAAGACGCCGTTGAGGTTGGTGCCGGGGGTGCCGGCAAACTTGGGCGTGCCGGCGCCGGTGGCGATGTAGACGGCGTCGAACTGCTTGCGGATCTCGTCGACGGTGACGGTGCGGCCGGCGATGACGTTCACTTCGATGTCGACGCCGAGGGCCTTGATGTTCTCGATCTCGTGCTGGACGATGGTCTTGGGCAGACGGAACTCGGGGATGCCGTACATCAGCACGCCGCCGGCAAGGTGCAGGGCCTCGAAGACGGTGACTTTGTAGCCGAGTTTGGCGAGGTCGCCGGCGACGGTCAGGCTGGAGGGGCCGGAACCGATCACGGCCACTTTGCCCTTGCCGTTGTAGGGAACGGGCGCAGGCTTGGGATCGTTCTGCGCGGCTTTCCAGTCGGCGGCGAAGCGCTCCAGCTTGCCGATGGCGACGGGCTCGTTATGCGCGCCGGTCGCCTTGTCGACCATGCGGCCGACGGTGCAGACGCCTTCGCACTGCTTTTCCTGCGGGCAGACGCGGCCGCACACGGCAGGCAGCGCGGTGGAGCCGCTGAGGATGTCGAACGACTTCTGGAAGTCGCCTTCCTTGATGGCGGCGATGAAGTCGGGGATCTTGATCGAGACGGGGCAGCCCTTCATGCAGGGAGCGGCGGCGCAGTGCAGGCAGCGCGAAGCTTCCTTCATGGCTTCTTCGGCCGTGTAGCCGAGGCAGACTTCTTTAAAGTTGCGGGCGCGGACTTTGGGGTCCTGTTCGGAAATCGGAGTTTTCTTCGGAGTGATCGCCATTTTATTCACCAACCTCGCTCTTGTATTTGTCAAGGGAGATTTTCTCCTCATCCTTGTACTGGCGCAGCCTGGTCATGAACTCGTTCCAGTTCACGCCCCAGCCGTCGAACTCGGGGCCGTCGACGCAGGCGAAGCGGATCGTGTCGTTCACGGTCACGCGGCAGCCGCCGCACATGCCCGTGCCGTCGATCATGATGGGATTGAGCGACACCCAGCAGGGGATGTTCAGCTCCTTGGCCTTGAGCGAGGCGAACTTCATCATGATCGACGGGCCGATCGCCCAGCAGTAGTCGATCTTCTCGCCGCGCTCGTGGAGCATGTCCATGGCCGTGGTGACGACGCCCTTGATGCCGTAGCTGCCGTCGTCGGTGGTGACGATCAGCTCGTCAGAGTACGCTTTGCACTCGTCCATCATGATGACGAGGTCTTTGGTGCGGCCGCCGAGGATGGTGATCACCTTGTTGCCGGCTTCCTTGAGGGCCTTGATGATGGGGAACAGAGCAGCGATGCCGACGCCGCCGCCGATCATCAGGACCGTGCCGTAGTTTTTGACCTCGCTGGGCGTGCCCAGGGGGCCGAGGATGTCGTGGATGCAGTCGCCCTCGTTCAGTCTGCCGAGAGCCGTCGTCGTCTTGCCGACAGTCTGGAAGATCATGCGGATACGGCCGCCTTCGGGATCGTACTCGGCAACGGTGAGCGGGATGCGCTCGCCGTGCTCGTCGACGCGCAGCACGCAGAACTGGCCGGCGCGTCCGTTGCGCGCGATCTGCGGCGCTTCGATCCAGATATCGAACTCGTTGGCCGCGAACGCTTTCTTGGAAAGAATCTTGAACATACAACGTCCCCCTGTCAAAAAAATTTCCTCGATACAAGCCCGGATAATTCCCCTTGAATTTTCCAGTAGCCGAAAAAGGGCAAAGCGAGTAGAATAATAGAGAAGTAAGAAACATGATTGGATTTCTCGACTGCTCGCTTTAACAACGATTATACCCCGACAGGCGAGTTTTACAACAGGATGAAATCGAAATTCATTTCGTGAGAAAAAACGATTTTTCTTCAAATCTGATGAAAATATATCCATCTTCTATCGAAATCGCTGAAAAACTTTATTGTGGTTTCTGTACAACAGATCATCATACAATTTTTTATTTCAGAAAGGGAAGTGTTTCACAATGCTCAATGTCAAACTGACAAAGGCCGCTTCGGCGGCTGGGTGCTCCTGCGGGCAGAAGGACAAGGCGGCCGCTGCGTGGGCCCGTCTTCTTCAGGGCGCGAAGGACGGCGAGAACGGCTTCGGCTGGATGAACCTGCCCGACGCGGACATCTCCGGCCTCGTCTCTATGGGCAAGGACCTGCGCAAGTACGGCAATATCGTCGTCATCGGCATCGGCGGCAGCGCGCTGGGCCTTCAGATGCTCATGAACGCCTTCTGCGAGCCCTGCTATCCGGCCCTGCGCGCGAAGGATCAGCCCGTGCTGTTCGTCGCCGACAACGCCGACGCCGAGAGCAACGAGGCCATCTGGCGCCAGGTCGATCCGCAGAACACCGCCATCCTCGTCGTCAGCAAGTCGGGCCGCACACTCGAAACGCTGAGCAGCTTCCTGTTCTTCCGTGAGCGTCTCTTTGCCGCCGTGGGCGACAAGGCCGAAGGGCGCATCTATTTCATCACCGATCCCGTCAAGGGCTTTCTGCGCGCCTACGCGAACGAGAAAAACACGGTCTGCGCCATCCTGCCCGAGGACACCGGCGGACGTTATTCTGTGTTCTCTTCCTGCGGTCTCGTCGCCGCCGTGGCGCTTGGCATCGACGCGCAGAAGCTGCTCGAGGGCGCTGCGGCGATGAAGAAAAAGCTGCTCTCCGTGCCCGCCGGCGAAGATCTGGCCTCGCGCCTGGCCTGGGAGACGTTCGACGGCATGAAGCAGGGCCGCAACATCACCGTGTTCTGGGCTTACGGCGACCGACTCAAGTCGATGGGCGAGTGGTTCGCGCAGCTGTGGGGCGAGAGCATCGGCAAAGACGGCATCGGCATGACGCCGCAGTGCGCCCTCGGCTCCATCGACCAGCACTCGCAGCTTCAGCTCTATGCCTGCGGCCCCGCTGACAAGTTCTTCTTCTTCCTCAGCGCCAAGCACGGAAATCGCGCGCCGCTTTCCGTACCTTCCGAAAAGCTGTTTGACGAAGCCCAGTACATGAACGGCGTGTCTCAGGAGTTCATCCTCGACTGCGAGCGCCGTGGCGTCGTCGCCTCGCTCAAGCGCGCCGGACGTCCTATCTGCGAGATCGAGCTGGACCGCATCGACGAGACCTGCATCGGCGGACTGGTCCTGCTGCTCGAAACCGTCACGGCCCTGACCGGCTTCATGATGGGCGTCGATCCGTTCGATCAGCCCGGCGTCGAAGAGGGCAAGAACTACGCCCTCGCTCTCTGCGGTCACAAAAACTACGCCAAGTACCTCGACACGCTCGCCGAGATCGAGAAAAAGTCGCCGTCGGAAAGCTTTGCCGTTGAGGGGTAAACAGACTTTAATCTTGTGCGTGTAATAGCAGCGTAAATAAATCACGCCGCTCTCTTTGCCTTTTTGTGGCATTGAGAGCGGCGCGATTTTCTTATTCGATTTTGCTGTCCGGCGTTGCTGTTTCCGACTCATGCACGCCGAAATACATGCGCGGCGTGGCTGTCCAGGCGTCGTTTTCCTGATGGTTCTCCAACGCGTGGAGCACGCACTGCCGGATATCGGGAAAACGCGGCTTCAGGTCGGCGATCAGCGACTTGGTGCGCGACCTCTCCGTGTCGCTGCCGTATTTGCAGCAGTGCTGCGAAGTCGTCACGCCCAGGCGGTCGAGCTCGCTCTGGATCTGATGCTCGGTCAGGTAGATCATCGGCCGGATCAGCCACATGTCGGCACGGTCGTGCCACAGCTTTGGCTGAAAGGCGCGGAAGCGCCCGTTGCGCAGCAGGTTCATCAGCGCGGTCTCGACGACGTCGTCGAGGTTGTGTCCCAGCGCCAGCTTGTTGCAGCCCAGCTTTTTCGCCGTCGCGTTCAGCAGGCCGCGGCGCAGGTTGGCGCACAGGCTGCACGGCGACTGTTCTTTCTTCACGTCGATGATATGCTCGATCGCGTAGGGAACGATAGTGAGCGGCACGCCGAGCGCTTCGCACACGTTCCTGACGCCGCTTGTGTCCCATTCGCCGTTTGTCATGTCGACGCTGACGGCCTGCAGGTCATATTTGACGGGGCTGTATGTTTTGATGTATTTGAGGATGTGCAGCAGCATCAGGCTGTCCTTGCCGCCCGATACGCCCACGGCGATGCGGTCGCCGGGGACGATCAAGTCGTAGCGGAAGATCGCTTTGCCGACGAGGCGGCGCATTTTTGCGCTGATGCGCGGTGCAGACGGCGTTGAATCAGGAACGCTCATTTTCTTTCCCCCCTTGGGTAATAGGCTTTTGCATTCTAACATAGATTCGTCGATTTGCGGCATACAGCTTTTCATTCCTGTGTTAAAATGGTGTGTCTTGGAATTTTTTCGCAGGGGGACAACATGCGATTTTTTATTGATGGAACTGAGTGGAGTTTTCCGCACATGGATTCGCTGCCGCGTGAGGAGCTGCTGGACGCGCTGCGCGAGCAGGTGGCCGCCGAAGGCCGCGTCATCGTCGATATGCTGTGCGACGGCGAGTCGCTCGACGACACTTCGATCATGAACGTGCCCGACGCGATCGACGTTGACGTTCACACGGCCTCGCCCTGGGGCCTGGGACTGGAGATCCTTGACGAGGTCAAGGACTCGCTGCTCAAGGTGTTCCGCACCATCCAGGAAGCGCTCGACGGCTCGCAGCTGTTCGACCCGCTCCAGCTGCGCGAGGCGTTTGAGCAGCTGGGCTGGGTGGGCGACGTTTTCGAGGGCTTCCGCGACGCGTATCCCGAGTACGACGGCGGCTGGCCTGATGCGCAGCCGCTGACGGAAGAGCTGAAGGTCTTCGAGGCGATGCTGACTGATGGCCGCTATGCCGACGCTAACGAGTGGCACGAGCGCAGCTGGAAAAACGAAGCGCTGCCGCCGTTCCTCGACGAGATCAAATCGCTTCGCGAGTGGTTTGAAGAACAGGAGCGCCGTGAAGACGGCGATGACGAAAATCTGGAGGAGGGCGACGAATGAGTCTGAGAAAAGGTCTGGCGATCTTTCTGTTCCTGACTCTCGGCGTGAGCACGTTCATCATCAGCCGCAGCGTCGATAAGAACGCTCTGGAAGCGTTCATGAACATGGATAAGATCAGCATCGTATACGCGCTGCTGTTCGTGTTCGCCGCGTGGAGCTGCGACGCTTCGCGCTTCTGCCTCACCGCGCGCGCGATGGGGTATAAGATCCGCTTTGTGCGCGGCCTCGTGCTGACGTGGCTGCACTACTTCGGCTGCGCTCTCACGCCCATGCAGGTCGGCGGCGGCCCGTTCCAGGTGTACGTGCTGTACAAGTCGGGCGTGCCCGTCGGTTCCGGAATCGCCATCACCCTCATCCGCACGCTGTTTTCAACGTTCCTGCTCAGCCTCGCCGCGCCGGCTGCCTTCATGCTCGTGCCGCAGCTGAGGGAGGGCGGCGTACTGGTCAAGGGCGTGTTCTATTACGTCGGCTTCCTGTCGCTGGTCATGTGGGTGATCTTCATCCTCAGCATCGTCAAGGCCAAAGTGATCAAAAAGTTCTGCGGCGCCGTTCTGCTGTGGCTCAAAAAGTTCAAGTGCTTCAGCAAGCTCAACGTGCACCGCATCTATCACGTCATCTGTTCCGAAGTCGACAGCTATTCCGAGAACGTCAAGCGCATGGTCGGCCCCGGGCTGCCGTACTTTATCGGCGCCTTCCTGCTCTCCATCGGGCATCTGTTCGCGCTCTTCTCCGTGCTGCCCGTGCTGATGCGCTCGCTGGGCCTGGCTGTTGATTATCTGCACGTTGTGCTGGCGCAGGCCATGTTCATGTTCATCCTCTACTTCATCCCCACCCCCGGAGCCAGCGGCGTCGCCGAGGGCGGCGGAGCGGCTATCTTCAGCCTGCTCATGCCGGCCAACATCGCCGGCATCATGGCCGTTGTCTGTCGCTTTTTCACCGAGTATCTGGCCATCTTCATGGGATGCATCGTCGCCATCCGCATGATCGGCTGGGGTACGGCTGAACGGATCATCAGCGGCCAGCAGGACGAAGTGATCGAAGGAGAAAAAAACAATGGATAAAAACGCCCTTTCTGCGCTGCGCACGCAGGCCTTCAAATACCGCGGCGGCGTCTGGACCGCGCTGTTCGTCGTCATCCTGGCGCTGGCTCATCCCGTTCCCGGCCGCATCGCTGTCGGCATCATCCTCGTCGTGATCGGGCAGCTGCTGCGCTTCTGGGGTGCCGGCTGCATCAAGCGCTACCGCGGCGAGCAGGTCAAGGCCGAAGAACTGGCCACATGGGGCCCTTACGCCCTGGTGCGCAATCCTCTGTACGTTGGCAACGGTCTGATCGGCCTGGGCTGGGCCTGGATCGCCGGGCCGTGGGCCACTGCCGTTTTCTGCGTCACCTTCTGGGTGCTCTACGACCTCCTCATCGTCCCGCACGAAGAGGAGTTCCTGCGCGGCAAGTTCGGCGCTGAGTACGAAAACTACTGCGCCCGCGTCGGCCGCTTCTTCCCCAAAAGCCTTTCGCGCGACACGCTGGCACATGTGCGAGCGGGCTCGTATGACGCCTCGATCCTGCTGAAAAGCGAGATCCATTCCCTCTGGGTCCACATCGTCGGTTCCATCGCCATCATTTCGCGGCTGTGGTGGTAAAAACGCAAAAGCGCGCCGGATATTTCCGGCGCGCTTTTGCGTTTTCCATGTTGAACGAATTATATGCAAAAAATCCGCGTCATGAAAAAAATTCACGATGCGGATTCTCATTATTATCCCTTTGTGTTTCTTCGTGTCTTTGTGTCTTCGTGGCAGCTTTGAATTTTGCTTCAGCCGTTTATTTTGCCAGCAGGCCGATCTTTTTCTTGACTTTGTCGAGAGTGCGCTCGGCAACGTGAGATGCGGTCTCGGCGCCTTTGCGGTAGATGGCTTCGAGGGCCGCTTTGTCGGCGGTCAGCTCGGCAAAACGTTCGCGCACGGGGCGCAGCTCTTCGGCCACGCACTCGCCGACGGCTTTTTTGAAATCGCCGTAGCCCTTGCCGGCGAAGTCGCGCTCGATCTGCTCATACGTATTTCCGGTGATGACGGAATAGATGGACATCAGGTTGTTGATGCCGTCCTTGCCCTCGCGGTAGCAGACGGAGGTCTCGCTGTCGGTGACGGCACGCTTGAACTTGTTGACGATTACGTTCGGCTCGTCGAGGATGGAGATGAAGGCGTTGACGTTGGTGTCGGATTTCGACATCTTCTTGGTGGGCTCCTGGAGCGACATGATCTTGGCCCCGGCCTTGACGATGTAGGCATCGGGCACGCGGAAGACGCTGCCGTAGATGCTGTTCATTCTTACGGCGACGTCGCGGGTGAACTCGAGGTGCTGGCGCTGATCCTCGCCGACGGGCACGTAATCGGGCTGATAGAGCAGGATGTCGGCGGCCATCAGAGCGGGGTAGGTGAACAGGCCGGCGTTGACGTTGTCGGCGTGCTTAGCGGACTTGTCCTTGAACTGAGTCATGCGCGAGAGGTCTCCGAACATGGAGTAGCAGGCGAGGATCCAGCCGAGTTCGGCGTGCGCGTGGACGTGGCTCTGGATGAAGACGAGGCTCTTGGCCGGATCGATGCCGCAGGCAAGCAGCAGCGCGAAGGCGTCGATCGACTGCTTGCGCAGCCTGGCCGGCTCCTGGCGGACGGTGAGGGAGTGAAGGTCGGCGATGAAATACGCGCACTGAAAGTCTTCCTGCGTCTGCCGCCAGTTGCGCACGGCGCCGAGGTAGTTGCCGAGCGTGAACGTGCCCGTGGGCTGGATGCCCGAGAGCATGATCTTCTTGCGTTCCGGTTTTGCTTCCTGGACCGGGTTCTGTTTGACTTCTTCCATGATGATCGTCCTCCAAAGGTCAAATTTTTTTTCAAAAAAGAAACGTCCCTGACAGACCGGCATTGCCGATCTGTCAGGGACGAATTTTGCAGAAAAATCCGCGGTGCCACCCTGTATTCGCGGCCCCTTGGGGCCGCGCGCTTGTGCGGCGCTTCACGCGCGCCATTCGTCGCGGGATACTTGAGATGCGCTCGGTTCCCCCGCGCCCTCGGCGGTCCAGACGGCAGCCGCGCTTTCTGCCCGGTTCTCAGCATCCCGGACTCTCTGTGAGGGCGTGCGGCAGCGTCATATCCGCTTCAGCGGTTTAGTTATGATACGCGCGAATTGTATAGCTGTGGCGCGCTCTTGTCAAGAAAAGCTAAGCGGTGATCTTCGCGCCGGGATAGGCTTTCAGCCCTTCGCCGATGATGGCGATGGCGCGCTCCAGATCGGCACAGTTGAGCACGTAAGCCAGCCGGGCTTCGTCCGTGCCCAGGCCGGGCGTGAGGTAGAAACCGTCGCCCGGGGCGAACATCACGGTTTCACCGTGAGAATCGAACTGTTCGAGCATCCAGATGGCGAATTTTTCGGCGCTGTCGACGGGCATCTTGATCATCGTGTAGAACGCCCCCTGCGGCGACGAGAACGTGACGCCGGGCAGCTTTGACAGCGCTTTTTCAAGCGTGTCGCGGCGGCGGCGGTACTCGTCGTTGACGTCGGCCAGATACTGGCGCGGCGTGGAGTAGAGGGCGGCTGCGCCGATCTGCTCGAGCTCCGGGCAGCAGAGCCGCGCCTGGCAGTACTTCATGATCTGCTCGTTGAACGCGGCGTTGTGCGACAAAAGCGCACCGATACGCGCGCCGCAGGCGCTGTAGCGCTTGGAGAGCGAATCGACGACGATCAGATTGTCCTCAAGGCCGGGCATGACGCCGAAGCTGCGGAACGGGAAGCCGTAGACGAACTCGCGGTACACTTCGTCGACGATCAGCGCCAGATCGTGGCGTTTGACGACGCGGGCGACCAGCTCCATCTCATCGCTCGTGAGCACGCGGCCGGTGGGGTTGCCGGGATTGGTGATGAGGATCGCTTTCGTCCGCGGCGTGATGCAGGCTTCGACAGCCGCCTCGCCGGGAAGCTCGTAGCCTTTTTCGGCCTTCGTCGTCACGGCCTTCATGTTTACGCCGAGCACATTGGCAAACGAGAGGTAATTGGCGTAGAACGGCTCGAAGACGAGGATCTCGTCGCCGGGATCGCACACGCCCATCATCGCGATCAGCAACGCTTCCGAGCCGCCTGCGGTGATCGTGATTTCGTTGATGTCAAAATCCATGCCCCAGTCGTGATAATACTTCTGTATGACGTCCAGCAGGCGGGCGTCGCCGCGCGAATCTCCGTAGGCGATCACGCTGTCGTCAAAGGCGCGGATGGCTTCGAGGAAGGCCGGCGGAGTCTGGATGTCGGGCTGGCCGATGTTCAGATGATAGACTTTCTTGCCCGCGGCTTTTGCGGCGGCCGCGTAGGGGCTGAGCTTGCGGATGGGGGACGCGAAAACGTTGCTGATGCGTTCGGATACGTTCATGACGGATCATCTCCTGTTCACGGCGGCGGGGCCGCACAAATCAATAAGTCGGTATTATAGCGCATTTTTCACGCTCTTGCTCATAAAAGATGAAAGAAATATCGTTTTTTATGAAAATTTGCCTTGAGAATTTGGGAACAAATTCCCTCATTGCCAAATAGAGCGCAAGCGGGTACAATTATCAGGCTGTGTTTTAGTATCTGCTCTTAAAACCAATTCTTAAATATTAGAGAACCGGAAGGAGAATCATTTTATGGATAGAGGAATGACCGTCCGCGGCATCTCGTGGTGCGTGCCTGAGCGTTTTGAGACGAATGAGGATCTGGTGCGCGAGTTCGGCACCTGGACGCCGGAGAAGATCCTGCACAAGACGGGGATCAAGCAGCGTCATATCGCCGACGCGGACAAGCCGGCATCGTATTATCATGCCCTGGCTGGAAACAAGTTTTTTGAAGAGCATCCTGACATTGCCCGCGACAGCATCGACATGCTCGTCGTCTGCACGGAGACCCGCGACTACATTGCGCCTGCCACGGCCTGCGTGGTGCATGAGCTGCTGGGGCTGCGCAAGACGTGCGGCGCCGTCGATTACGAGCTGGGCTGCTCGGGCTACATTTACGGGCTGGGGATCGCCAAGGGCTTCATTGCCGGCGGCATTGCCCGCCGCGTGCTGCTGATCACGGGCGACGTGGTGGCCAAGTACGCGAACAAGCAGGATAAAGCGATCCGCACGATCTTCGGCGACGGCTTCACGGCGACGCTGCTGGAAGCCAGCGCGCAGGACCGCGTGACGGGGTTCGACTTCGGCACCGACGGCTCGGGCTTCCGTGACATCATCATCGAAGCCGGCGGCGAAGCCATGCCCCGCTCGGCGGAAACGGCCCAGGCATACACCAACCGTTTCGGCAACACGCACAGCAAGGAGAACATCTACATGGACGGGCGCAAGGTGCTCGAGTTCTCCGTGGGCGAGGTGCCCGGCTCGGTCGACCGCACGCTGGCGCTTGCCGGCCTGAAGAAGGAAGATATCGACCTCGTCGTCTTCCATCAGGCGTCGCAGCTGCTGCTTGAGCGCGTGCGCGACACGCTCGGCGTGCCTGAGGAGAAGTTTGTCATCGATATGGAAGAAACGGGCAACACGGTTTCGTCCACGGTGCCGATCGCGCTGGCACGCGCCGTCGCTTCGGGGCGTCTGAAGCCGGGCATGAAGGTGCTCGTCTCCGGTTTCGGCGTCGGCCTCTCGTGGGGCACGGCCGTGATCGAATGGGCATATTGAGAAAATTAATAATTAGTAATTAGTAATTAAGATCGCTCAGCGGATTCCTCGCGTTGCGGGCCCTGGCGAAATGGCTCAAAAATGGAGGAAAACGATTTCCTCCATTTTTTATTTGCTAAAAATTTTCGCGCCGATATTTACGTTTTATAATCTTCCTCGTCTTGACGGTCCCGCTGTTTTCAGCTATTCTTATTCGCGACGCGTTTATTGAAATGTGCTGTAATAGTTTATGTTTATCGGTCTCATCGGGAGGTGAACAGCATGAACTTCACTGGTATGGCGGGCGCGACGGCGCTTTCTGCGATCGCTTTCGGGGTCGTCTTCCTCGTGCTGATCGGCCTGACGTTTGTCATCTACGCGATGCGCATCGTCAGCAAGGGACGCAGTTAGTTTTTCGGGGTTCAAGCGGCGTGCGCCGCTCAATCAAATTTTACGTGGGAGGAACTGTTTATGAACGTTGTTAGTGAAGCGTTTGCCCGTATCGTCGGCGAGTCCGGCTTTGCGGGGCTGACCCAGGGCCATGTCATCATGCTCCTGGTGGCGTTTGTTCTGCTTTATCTTGCCATCGGCCGCGGCTTCGAGCCTCTGCTGCTGGTCCCCATCGCGATCGGCTGCATGCTGGCCAACCTGCCTCTGTCGGGCATCACCTCCGGTCCCGTGATCGACGCCCTCGGCAAGGAGACCCAGGCCGGCGGCTTCCTGTACTACATGTCGTTCGGTACCGTCAAGGAGATTTATCCTGTTATCATCTTCATGGGCATCGGCGCCATGACTGACTTCGCCCCTCTGCTGGCCAACCCCATCACCTTCCTTCTGGGCGCTGCCGCTCAGCTGGGCGTGTTCGTCGCGCTGTTCGGCGCCATGATGCTGGGCTTCTCGGTCCAGGAAGCTGCTTCGATCGCCATCATCGGCGGCGCTGACGGTCCCACCAGCATCTACCTGTGCTCCAAGCTGGCTCCTCAGATCCTCGGCGCTGTCGCCGTGGCTTCGTACAGCTACATGTCGCTCGTTCCTCTTATCCAGCCTCCCATCATCAAGCTCTGCACCAGCAAGAAGGACCGCGCTATCCGCATGGACAAGCTGCGTCCCGTCACCAAGCTTGAGAAGATCCTGTTCCCCATCGTCGTCACCGTCGTCACCGGTCTGATCCTGCCCATGTCGGTGCCCCTGATCGGCGTCCTGATGTTCGGCAACCTGCTGCGTGAGTGCGGCTGCACCGATCGTCTCAGCGACACGGCCCAGAACGCGATCATGAACACGACGACGATCTTCCTGTCGCTCACCGTCGGCGCGACGATGGAAGCTGACAGGTTCCTCACCATCGGCACGATCAAGATCATCGTCCTTGGCCTGGTGGCCTTTATGGCTTCGACGGCCGGCGGCTGCTTCTTCGGCCAGCTGCTCAAGGTCCTCAGCGGCGGCAAGATCAACCCGATGATCGGCGCTGCCGGCGTGTCGGCCGTTCCCATGGCTGCCCGCGTCGTCCAGGTCGTCTCTCAGAAGGAGAACCCCGGCAACTTCCTGCTGATGCACGCCATGGGCCCCAACGTGGCCGGCGTTATCGGCACGGCGGTCGCTGCCGCGACGATGCTGACGCTTCTGTCGCACTAAATAACCGCACAAAAAACTCCCTCGTCCGGCTTGGACGGGGGAGTTTTTTTATGCGGGCGGTTATTTTGGCGGGGCCATTGTGAAGCCGATCTTTTTGCCGTCGCGGGCGAAGGCTGTGCCGCTGGTGTGGTCAGTCCACAGCACGGGGCCGAAGGCGTGGATGGTGCCCAGCGAGGTGCGCTCGGGCAGGGCGAAAAATTCGATCTCGCCGCGCCTGTTTTTGATCAGCGCCAGCACGCGCCCGCCGGGCGAGGCGGAAACAGCGTCGACCGCAGCGGCGGAAGCGCAGGGCAAAAACGCCGCCGGCACGCCGTCGTCGCGGAAGAGAACGACGCCGTCGACTTCATCCGGCAGAGTGGGAACCACCGTGCACCAGGCGGCAGCGTACGGTGCGGCTGGCTCGACGGCACGGACGGAGAGAGCGGGCAGCGCTTGGGCGGTGCTCCATGTGAGGCGCCAGACGAGGCCGTCGTCGCGGATTTCGTAACGGAAGATCGTTCCCGCGAGAGGGCGGTAACGCCGGTAAAAGGCGAACGCGGCGGTGCAGGAGCAGAACAGCGCGGCCGCGAGAAGTATTTTTCTTGCGCGTGGCGACACGAAAATCTTTCCTTTCTGTTGAATTAAGGGTATTATACCAGAGTTCGTTTTATACTCATGCGCGATGAAAATGCTCGTCGCGCGGCCGCGCCTGATGGCGCGGCAAAACAGCAATATTTCAGAGGTCCGCGCGGATGACGCGGCTTTTTTCGCTGGAGGGTGTGTGGGGTGACCGGATTGTCCCGTTCGTTTTATTCGCTTTTTGCGCTGACGCTGTTCGAGTACGGACTGCTGTCGTCGAGCTATGTGCTGCCGTCTCAGTTTCTGCGCATGAATTTTTCGGCCTGTCAGATGGGCGTGCTGATGAGCGTGTTCTACATTGGCGCGTTCGCGGCGCGCCCGGCAAGCGGCTGGCTCGTTGAAAAGCTGGGGATCAGACGCTGCATCTTTGGGGCGTCGGCTGTCGGCGTGCTGTTCGGAGCGGCGATGCTGTCCGGTTCGTTTGCGGTGCTGTTCGCGGCACGGGCGGGGCTGGGTATCTGCGAGAGCGTGCTTTACGTGGCGATCATGGCCTATCAGGGCCTGGCGATCACCGAAGAAGAGCGCGGCCGCGTGATGGGGCTGCTGACGCTTGCGTCGATGATCCCGCAGTTCGTGCTCATGCCGCTGTCGGAGTTCCTGATCGACGGCGGACACGCCTGGCTGTTCATGCTGCTGCCGTCGCTGATCCTCGGCGGAGCGGCGCTGTTTTCGTTCTCCATCCCTGATGGCGTCGAGCGCAGCGCGAAGAAAGCCGACGAAAATTGGGGCACGTGGGGCGAACTGCTCAGCCGCCGCGACACCTGGGCGCTGTGCGCGTCATTTTTTATGGTAACGCTGACGGCGACGGCGGCCTGTCAGTACATCCCCACGCTGATGCGCGGGCTGGGCCTGCACGGCACGCCCTATACATGGTCGCTGGCGCTGGTCAGCATCGCTATCCGGCTGACGATCTGCGCGCGCGTGATGACTTCGTTCGATCGCCGCGCCTCGTTCAGCCTGATGGCGGTGGTGGAGTCGGTCTCGCTGCTGCTGGGAGCCGGCGCGGCCGGCATGACGGGATTCATCGCTTCGGGCGTGCTGTTCGGCATCGGACACGGGCTGGATTATCCGGCGATCAGCGCGCTGCTTCCCGACGTGGTGCCGCCGCATCTGATGCCCAAGGGGGCGTCGCTGTTCCTGCTCATTCATGACCTGCCGCCCATCCTCGTGCCGCTGCTCATTGGCGCGGTCCCCGCTGCGGTGGGGCTCGGCGGCGTGATCTTCGCCACCGGCGTGCTGGGAGTGGCCGCGTTCCCGCTGATCTACGTCTTCCTCTGGCGGCCCGGCATGGGCAAAAAGAACGAGGCGCGCGCATGATCCGCGGTCATTTCGACGGTGCGTCGCGCGGCAATCCCGGTCAGGCAGGCGCCGGCGCTGTGATCTACGACGGGGAACAGGTCGTCTGGCTTCGCGCCAAACCGCTGGGCGAGAAGACGAACAACGAAGCGGAATATACGGCTCTGGCGCTGCTGCTCGACGAGCTGGAACGCCGCGGCGCTCGCGGCGCGGAGATCTGCGGCGACAGCAAGCTGGTGATTTCGCAGGTGACAGGAGCGTGGAAGATCAAGGAGCCCCGCCTGCGCGCGCTGGCTGAGCCGCTGATCGAGCGCATCAGGGCGCTTGGCGCGAAATGCCGCTGGGTACCGCGCGAGCAGAACGCCGAGGCTGACCGCATGTCGAACTGGGCGCTCGATAACGGCGACTATGAAGAAAACGCCGCGGCTTCGTCAGAACAGGCTGAAGCGCCTGTCATGAAATCGGCACAGCGCCCCTCCCTGTCGATCCGTCCGGCAGCGCCCGGCATCTGGCTCGTGACCGACGGAGAGGAAACGTTTGCCGTCGATCTGGTCCATCGCCGCTGCACCTGCGGGCAGGAAAAATGCGCCCATCTGGAACTGGCTCTGACGGAAGAGCCTTTTTCGGCCGCACCGCCGGCGCGTGTTGCTCCAAAATGAAGAAAACGGCAGGGAGTGATCCCTGCCGTTAAAATTTGGACGAGAAACAAAACGCATTTCATTTATAAAAAACGTATAATTTCGCAACTAACGAATAAAAGACAGTTCCCTAAAAGTGCTGAAAGTGGTATGATTACGTTCAGCCTGATACGTCCTTATGAACGAAATAAATGACGATGGCTCAAAAGCCGTTCAGCAGAAATTGCTGAATCCGGAACAAACATTCGTCCTGTAAAAAAAATATAGTTCACTTAGTTCGCGATAAAACCGCGCAGAACAGCACGATCAGGCTCAATCCGCACTCAGGGGGAAAAGCATGTTAAGACCGATCGCTCAGGAACTGTCCGAAAATATTGCCCGCGTCATCGGCTACGACGTCGTCATCACCGATACCGAGGGCATCACGATAGGGTGCAGTGATGCCAGCCGCGGCATCGGCACGCTCAACGAAGCGTGCGCGATTGTCGCGCGAACGGGGCAGTCGCGCTGGGAAACGGAAGAGGACGCTCGCCGGCTGAAAGGCGTCAAGCCCGGCGTCACCTATCCGATCCTCGACACGGAGCAGCATGTCGTCGGCACCGTGGCGATCACCGGCGAGCCGGAAAAGGTCAAGCCGTTTGCGCAGCTCGTCAAGAGCCAGGCGGAACTCTTCCTCAAGGAGCGCATGATGGCGCGCGAGCTGCTGGAGCGCGAGCGCAACCTTCAGGCGCTTGTGGCCGACATCGCCCTGTTCCGTTCCGGCATCAACGATCCGCAGGTGATCGAAACGAAAGCCTCGCTGATGGGCTATGACAAGACGCTCTCCTATGCCGTGATCGAGATCGACACCTCCTCGCAGAACAGCGAGGACGGCGATTATCCTGAGCGCGACCGCACGCTGATGGACATCCGCCAGATCTTCAACGCTCCCGGCGACGTTTCCGGCAGCGTCGGGCCTCACCGCTACGTCGTGTTCCGCAGCGCCATGCACGGACGCGAGTTCATCCGCGACAAGTTCTACCAGGCTGTGCGCGAGCAGTGCGTCCAGCTTGGCGAGCAGATGAAGCGCCGCGGCTTCGTCTGCAACGTCGGCATCGGCAGCGTTCAGGACGGCGTTCCCGGCCTCGTCTCGTCGTACCGCGAGGCGCAGGTGGCGCTGAACGTCGGCACGCGGCTGTTCCCGCGCGAGCGCGTCCATCTGGTGATCGACTTCCGCGTTGAAGAGCTGCTTCTCAGTTCTGAGCCGCGGCTGCTCGACAGCATGGTCGAGCGCGAGCTTGAACCCCTGTTTGCCCGTACCGACGGCGACGAGCTTCAGGAGACGATCGTCGCCTGGTGCGAGAGCGGCTTCAGCGTTGTGCGCGCGGCCGAGCTGCTGCATGTGCACCGCACGACCGTCGATTACCGCCTTGAAAAGCTGGAGAGCATCCTCGGCGTCAAGCCGCGCGATTTCCGCGAGATGAGCCGCTTCTATTGGGCGGTCATCCTCTGGCGCAACGGCAAGGGCGATCCGCGCACCATCCGCGGCCGCCGCTGAGCAAAAAAAAGAACGAGGACCGATTTCCCCGCGCGGGGAGACCGGTCCTCGTTTTTTTACGCGCTCAGCTGGGCGTCGATGGCTTTTTTCAATTCGCTGTACTCGGGGATGCCGCGGAAGATGACCTTGCCGCCGAGCACCCAGGCGATCTCGCCGCCGCGCAGACGGTAGCGCAGCGTGTCGAACATGAAGACGAAGCAACGCGGATCGTAAAAGTCGATGTCGAGCCGCTCGCCGTATTCCTTTTTCAATTTCATGTACAGCTGACCGGACGCAACGCGTTCGGCTTCACCGCCGAAACTCTTGATCTCGTTCGGGGTGAATTTGATGGTGCTTCATCCGCAGCCGGCGACCGGCCGCTCGCGGTAGATCTTCAGGTGAGGCTTTTTCATGGGGACTCCTTTCAAAAAAACACTAAGGCTGAGGGGCCGGTTCCTTTTTCACGGCCGCGCGCGTGCCTTTGACGTAGCCGAGGATCTGTTCTGCCGAGACGGGAAAAAAGGCGTGATCGGTGCCCGCCGCCGCCCAGACGGTGTCGTAATTCCACAGGTCTTCGTCGACGATGGCTGGAAGCGGCTCGGGATAGCCGACAGGCGGCACGCCGCCGATCTTGAAGCCGAATTTTTCATAAACGTAATCCGGCGAAGCCATCGTCACATGATGGCCTTTGGTGAGCCGCTTCACCTTGCCGGAATGGACGCGGTTGGGGCCGGACATCAGCACCAGCCAGGGCTTTTCATCGACCATGAAGATCAGGCTCTTGAGGATCTCGCCCGGCGTCACGCCGATGGCCTTGCTCGCGTCGTCCACCGTGAAGATGGTGGCGTCGCTGTGGATGATCCTGCCTTCGTAATGAAGCGCGTCGAGCGCTTCCTGCACTTTCTGAACTGGGTCGGTCATTTCGATACCTCCGTGACGGTTAAATTTTCCATTCGAAGTCGGGCAGTCCCGCGGCCTTCATCCGCCGCTTGATGTCCGCGGCGATCTCGTCGCGCTTCTGCGGGGTGACGCCTTCGCAGCGGATCGCCAGCACGGGCTGCGTGTTTGAGGCGCGGATCAGGCCCCAGCCGCCGTCGTAGATGATGCGGACGCCGTCGATCGTGTACGCCTGGTGTGTTTTCAGCGCCTCGGCCGTGATGCCCTTCATGACCTCGAACTTGCGGTCGTCGGGGCAGTCGACGCGGATCTCCTCGGTCGCGTAATATGAGGGGATGGCGGCGCGGATCTGGGAGAGCGTCTTTCCGCTGCTGCAGAGGATCTGGAGCAGGCGGCCGGCGGCGTAGAACGAGTCGTCGAAGCCGTAATAGTCGTCGGCGAAGAACATGTGTCCTGAGTACTCGCCGGCGAACGGGGCGCCGATGCGTTTCATCTCGGCCTTGATGAGCGAATGTCCGGCCTTGTAGTAATACGGCCGGCCGCCGAGGCGCTTCACCTCGTCTTCGAGAGCCTGCGAGCATTTCACCTCGATGATGGCGGTCGCCCCCGGATGTTTGGGCAGAATCTCGCCCCAGAAGATCGCCATGAGGATGTCGCCGCCGATAACGTTTCCGTTTTCATCGACCACGCCGATGCGGTCGGCGTCGCCGTCAAAGCCGAAGCCGGCCGCGGCGCCTGTCTCGCGCACTTTCTGGGCAAGCTGGACCATGTTCTCTTTTTTCTGCGGGTCGGGATGATGCGCGGGGAATGTCCCGTCCGGTGTGTTGTTGATGGCGATCGTCTCGCAGCCGATGCGCTTAAAAAAAGCGCTTGCGAACAGTGCCGCTGTGCCGTTGGCGGGATCGATGACCACTTTCGGACGCGAGGGAAGCGCGATCTTTGACGCAAGCATGGTGACGTATTCTTCGGCAAGGTCATAAGCGTCGAGCGAGCCGCGAACGTCGCTCAGGTCGAAATCGCCCTTCTGCGCGAGCTCGCGCACTTTCTGGATCTCTGCGCCGTAGAGCGTCGCTTTGTCAAAGCCGAGCTTGAGTCCGTTCATGTCTTTGGGGTTGTGGCTGCCGGTGATCATCACTCCGCCGGGACAGTCGAAGCGGAAAAAACTCCAGTACAGCATCGGCGAGGTGACGACGCCGAGGTCGGTCACGTTCACGCCGCAGTCACGCAGCCCGGCGATGACGTTGGCGCGGATGCGCTCTGTCGAAAGGCGCACGTCGCCGCCGACGACGGCGCGCTTCACGCCGCGGCGGGTGAGATATGTGCCGTAAGCGCGGGCGATCTTCAGCACGTTTTCGTCGTTCAGGTCGCGCTCCGCATCGCCGCGGATGTCGTATTCGCGGAAAATGGTGGAAGGAACTTCCGTCATTGGATCTTCCTCCTTTAAGTTATCGTTTTCGGTCCTTGGCATAACTCGCTTTGATACGATTAGAATATTATATCATCAGAATTCAATTTCACAAACGGCCGGCGGGGGCTTTTGTTTTGCCAGCGAAACGCCTATAATAAGGCCTCATTTCCCGGAGGTGTTTTAGAAATGATGGACGGATTTATGCTGATATTGCCGATCATGTGCTGCATCATGACCGGCTGGTTCCTGAAAAAAGTCGGCGTCCTGAACGATGAGGGCGGCGCGCAGATGGGGCGCGTGGTGTTCTTCGTGGCGGCGCCGTGCATGATCTTCCGCTTTACGCTGTCGCTGAAGCCTGCCGATTTTGCCGACGGCAATTTCATCCTCGTGCTGTACGGCGGCTACCTGATGATGGCGCTTTCGTCGAGGATCATCGAGCACTTCCGCTCCGGAACTGCGGCGCGAAAGGCGGCCTCGGTGCTCATGGCGATCAGATCGAACAACATGTTCATGGGCATGCCTGCCGTGCTCATGCTCTGGGGCGAGAGCTGGATGGGCTGGTACGGACGCTATATGGCGATCTCGATCGTCGGATTCGAGATCTTTTCCGCCGTCAGCGGACTGATCACGCTCAACGGCGGCCTGGGCTGGAAGTCGCTGCGCCGCGTGCTTGGCTCGCTCGTGCGCAATCCGATCGTCATCAGCATTGCCGCTGCGCTGGTCTGCGGCATGGGGCTGAATCTGAACGTGCCTCGCTTCCTTGATCTTTCGCTGAAGATCTTCGGCGATCTGGGCACCGGACTGGCGCTGATGACGCTGGGCATGAAGCTGAAGCCGGAAGAGCTGCTGGCGGATTTCTGCGCCGTCTGGCCTGATCTGATCGTGCGTCTGCTGCTCTCACCGCTGATCTTGGCGGCCGGGTTCCGCTTCTTCCCCTGCGCGCCCGAGATGGAGAAGCTCAGCATCCTCGTCATGGCCATGCCTGTTGCCATGAACACGTTCCCCATGGCCTCGGCGATGGGCATGGACGGCGATTACGCGGCCAAGACGATCATGGTCAGCACGATGCTGTCAGTCCTGACGCTGCCGCTCGTGATCGAGTTCCTGATCCGTTAAGGAAGCGCTGATTTAATCCCATTCTGTAGTATTTCAACTTGCGCACAGGAAACCTGAGAAAATGCGTCAGATCCGAAGAAACCTGTCCGCAAGGGGCTTCGGAGGCGTACTCAGATACGTTGGAGAAGCCCCTCCCTCCTACGGGGGCAGCGTTTCGCAGAAGATGGCGTATTTTATCAGCGTTCCCTTAAAAACTGCTGGCACGTCGGACAGTTATCGGGTAAAATACGATCGAATATTTGAAAGCAGGGAAGGAGCGATTTTTAAATGAAAGACCTTGAACACGCATCGATCAACGGGGTGGAGATCCACAATCTGGCCGAGCAGGACAACGACGAGACGCTGCTGTATTCCGGCGACATCTGGATGGACGGGCGTCAGATCGGCCGTTTCACAGAGACTGAGAGCGGCATGGAGTTTGACGTGGAGCCTGATGCCGAGGACGAGCTGAATAAGCGTGTCGATTCGTATCTGGCTGCCGTCACCGAGGACGACGAGGAAGAGAGCGGAGAAGACGAGGACTTCGCGATGACCAGCGACGTGTTCTTCGAGGACCTGATCGAGCTCGAGCTGTATCTGCCCGCCTTCAAGGAAGGCGTCAAGGAAGGATACGGCTGCCTGCTCGTCAATTACACAAAGGAAGGCGTCGACGTGTTTTCCGTCGAAAGCGAGGACGAGGTGGAGAACATCGCCCGCGAGAACAACTTGACCAATTTCCAGACGTTCTACGAGCTGGATCATTTCGTCATCAACTGCTGACTGGCGTGAAAAACGCCCCTGCGGAAGGAGTCATCCGTTCCGCGGGGGCGTTTTTTCGTCCTGTCCTTCGTGCTTTTCGGTGCAGGGCGCTTCGTCTTTTTCAATCCGTCTGATGCGTCTGGGCGCGGGGCGGTCTTTCATGCCGCCATAAAAGTACGCTTCGCTGCGTGCGCTCTCAAAGCCGTCTGCCATTCCTTTTCCTCCCCGCCGGATCGTTTTCTTTCATCATACCGCGGAAATTCGCCGCTGGCAAATCGCCCTCAAGCATGTATAATAGGTTTAAAAGAACTCTGATCGGAAAAATTTCAGTGTCCGCGTCCTCGCGGACCTCTTGCAAGGAGGCACAACAAACGATGTTCAACGTCACTCTGAGCGGCGGGACCGTCCTGGCTTGTTCCGCCCCCGTCAGCGGCGAAGAGCTGCTGCGCCGCTGCGGCCTGGCAGACAGTCCTGTCCCGATCGTCGCCTGGCATGTGAATCACCTTCTGCGCCCGCTGAACTGGATCGTCGACGACGATGCCGAGGCCGAGTGGGTCGATCTGAGCACGCCGGAGGGCATGGGCGTCTATCAGAGCTCGCTCAGCTTTCTGCTGACCATCGCTGCGCGGCGCGTGCTGAACCGCAGTCTGCGCGTCAACAACTCCATTTCCGAAGGCCTGTTCTGGGTGATGGAGGCCGCTTCGGGCGACCCGATCGTTGCCGAAGGGGAAGAGATCTCCGAAGAAGGCGTCGAGGCGCTCAAATCGGAGATGGACCGCATGATCGCCGCCGATCTGCCCATCACGACGGAGATCACGCCAGTCGACAAGGCTTGCCGCTGGTTCACGGCTCACGGACGCCCCGGCAAAGCGGCGCTGCTGTCGTATGCCATGAGCGAGCAGCCCGTCGAGCTGTCAGTGTGCGACGGCGAGAAGAACATGTTCTGCACGCCGCTGGTGCCGCGCACCGGGTATCTGAAGCAGTACGGCCTGACGCGCCTCGCTCCGGGGCTCGTGCTGCGTTTCCCGACGACGATGTCGCCCTCGGCGCTGCCGGATTTCAAGCCCTCGGCCAAGCTCCAGAAAGTCTTTCTCGATTACGCCGAATGGATGCGCAAATTCCGCATCCTCACGATGGTGCAAATCTGGGACGAAGTTGCGCGCGACGGCGGCCGCGAGCTGATCCTCATGTCCGAGGCACTGCACGCGGAGCAGATCACGCAGATCACCGAAGATTTCCTTTCGCAGCCGGACCGCCGCGTCATCACCATTGCCGGACCGTCGGCCTCGGGAAAGACGACCACGTCGCACAAGCTGCGCATCCAGCTCCAGGTGCGCGGCAAACGCCCGATCGCGATCTCGCTCGACGACTTCTTTGTTGATCGTGACCGCTGTCCGCTTGACGAAAACGGCAAGCAGGACTTTGAAGCGCTGGAGACGATCGATCTGGAGCTGTTCGACCGCTGCATTGCGGCTCTTTTGGCGGGCGAGACGGTGCGCATGCCCAAATTCGACTTTTTCAGCGGCAAGAGCGTGTCCGGCAATGAACTGAAGCTGGAACGCGACGATGTGCTCATCATCGAGGGGCTGCACGGCCTCAACGACCGCATCGTAGGCGCCATCCCTCGCGAAAAGCGCTACGGCATTTTCCTCTCGCCGCTGACGGGCATCAATCTTGACAAGCACACGCGCACCAGCACCACCGATCACCGTCTGCTGCGCCGTATGCTGCGCGACTCCCGCACGCGCGGCTACAGTCCGGAGCGCACACTGCTGCGCTGGCCTTCCGTCGTGCGCGGCGGCATGAAGTGGATCTTCCCGTATCAGCACAATGCCGACGCGATGTTCAACTCATCGCTGCTGTACGAGCTGCCGGTCATGCGGCTGTATGCCGAGATCCTCCTGCGCGGCATCGAAGAGACCTCGCCCGTCTACGGTGAGGCGATGCGCCTGCTCCGTCTGCTGCGCAGCGTGCCGATCATCGATCCTGACAAGGTCCCCAGCAATTCGCTGCTGCGCGAGTTCATCGGCGGCAGCATCATCGAGATCTGATCAGTCATGACTCGTGTCACGATGGCCGACGTGGCCCGTGCCGCCGGCGTCAACAAGGGAACGGTCAGCCGCGCTCTGCGGGGCGACCGCCGCATCTCGAACGAGACGCGCGACCGCATTTGGGAAACGGCGCGCGAGCTGGGCTATGAGGTCGACGCTGTCGCCAGCGGGCTGTCGAGCAAGCGCACGAACCTCGCGGCCGTGGCTGTTGAGCGCATGGATTCGCCGTGGACGGGCGCGTTTCTCGCGGCTGTTTCCGGCGTGCTGGCCCGTTTCAAGACGGAGCTGCTCCTCTTTGAAGCGGGGAGCGCTTCGGCGGCTGCCAATGTGCTGCGCCGCGTCGAAAGCCGCAAAGCCGACGGCCTGATCTGGGCAGGAACACAGCCGCTGGACGCGCGCCCTGATATTCCCGTCGTGCGCGTGGGGGAGCGCGGCGAAGGGGCCGACTGCCGCGTCTGGCTCGACGAAAGCGGCGCACGTGAGCGTGTGCAGGCTCTTGCCGGCGAACGGACCATCGCCTATCGGGGAGGAGCGGACGCGCAGATGGGCTTTCTGGCCGGGCTTGGCGGCGAAAACTGCGCCGGGGAACGATTTGTGATTTGTGACGGTCTTCAGGAACTGTCCGCAGTGGAACGCCCCGATTTGCTCTGCGTCGATGAGGCGCGCGCGCGTCTGCTCGGCGTGCCCTGTCTGCGCCTGCCCGTGCGCGAGCTGGGGGTGCTGGCAGCCCGTGTGCTGATGAACTTCCTTCATCAGCACGGCGCGCGTCCCTCGGCGGTGCTCGTGCGGCCGCCATTGCTTTCCGATTCAGGAGAGCCTCTTTTGCTGCAAAACCGCTGATTTGTCCGTCCATGAGAGGCAGGGCTTTTGGGCCCTTCGCCTGGATCATTTGATCGGTGTTTTCTTAAAAAGCGTGCAGAAGTGAGAAAAAGGAGTACAATAGAGCCATTCTTTCGGGGGAGGTACAATCAAAATGAGTGAATCATGCAACGGTTCTTGCAGCTCCTGCCCGTCGGCGGGGAACTGTTCGAAGATCCCGCCGTCCACGCGTCAGGGGGTTGGCCGCATCATCGCGGTCGGCAGCGGCAAGGGCGGCGTGGGCAAGAGCACAGTCTCGGCGCTGCTTGCCTCGGCGCTGAACCGTGCCGGATACAGCGTCGGCGTGCTCGACGCCGATGTCACCGGTCCGTCCATCCCGCGCCTGCTGGGCGTGGATAAGGCACCCTACGTTCAGGACAACAAGATCCAGATGCCCGCTTCGGCGAAAGGCGTCAAAGTGCTGTCAGTCAATCTGCTCCTGCGCGACGAAGGCTCGCCCGTCGTCTGGCGTGGACCGCTGATCAGCGGCACGATCAAGCAGTTCTGGGAGGACGGGGCCTGGAACGGTCTCGACTTTGCCATCATCGATCTGCCGCCGGGAACGGCAGACGCGCCGCTCACCGTGATGCAGACGGTGCGCGTCGACGGGATGCTGGCCGTGACCATGCCTCAGGGACTGTCGTCGATGATCGTGCAGAAGCAGATCCATCTTTCCGAGATGATGGACGTGCCTCTGCTCGGCCTGATCGAGAACATGTCGTATGCTGTCTGCCCGCACTGCGGCGAAAAGTGGGAGCTCTTCGGCTCGTCGCACCGCGAGGAGATCGAAAAGAGCTTCGGCCTGAAGACGCTGGCCCGCATCCCCGTCGACCGCACGCTGGCCGAGCTGTGCGACGCCGGCCGCATCGAAGATTACGAGAACGAAGAGCTGATGCAGTCGCTCGTCAACGCCGCGATCAGCGTGACGCCGCGTGCGTGAGGCATCTCAGAGAAGATAACTGGATCATTAGTGCACGGCGCGCCGGGGAGAGTTCCGGCGCGCTTTTTCTTTTTTGCGCGTCGCGGCAAAACAAACGCATAATTGTCGTTTTCTTCATTCCGTTTCGCTGGGATTTCTGCTAAACTGTCTCTGTTTGCAAAAAAAGGATTTTTGTCAGAAAGGATTGATCAGTATGAAATTTTCACTGCTGCTCGCCGCGGCTCTGCTGGCGACGGCCGCGGCCGGACACGCTCAGACACGTCCGCCGCTGATCCCCGTTGAGGACTTTTTCCGCCTGCCTGAGAAGGCGGCGTTCCGCATCTCGCCGGACGGAAAGCACTACGCCTGGCTGGCGCCGTGGGAAAAGCGCCTGAACATCCGCGTCGCGCCCATCGAGCGCGTCGGCACGGACGAAGGCACGCGCCTCACTTCGGCGACGGAGCGCGACATCGGCGGCTACGGCTGGATCAGCAACGATCAGCTGATCTACGCTCAGGACAAGGGCGGCGACGAGAACTTTCACCTCTACGTCGTTTCGCGCGAGGGCGGCGAAGCCAGGGACATGACGCCTTTTGACGGTGTGCGCGCGGGCATCGTCGATCTGCTCGAAGAGGATGACGACCACATCCTCATCAATATGAACAAGCGCGACAAAAAGGTGTTCGACGTGTACCGTCTGAACGTGAAGACAGGCGAGCTGGAGCTGGTCGCCGAAAACCCCGGTACGATCGTGGGCTGGGATACGGACCACGACGGCAAGCTGCGCCTTGCCTACGAATATGTGGGCACGACGACTCGCGTGCTGTACCGCGACGCGGAGAGCGAGCCATGGAAGAAGATCTTCGAGACCGACTTCCGCGACAGCGTGTCGCCGCGCGTGTTCACAGCCGACAACAAAAAGCTCTATATCACCTCGGACCTGGGGCGCGACAAGGGCGCGCTGTATGAGTACGACCCGGCCACGGGAGCGCAGTCGCTTCTGTACGAGAACGATGAAGCCAGCGTGAGCGGCGTCATCTGGTCGCGCCTGCGCAAAAAGCTGCTGGGCGTGACGTACTACACCGACAAGCCGCATCGTCACTACTTCGACAAGGAAGCGGAAGACTTCTACAACATGCTCCAGGCACAGTTCCCCGGCCTGCGAGCCGGCGTCAGCTCGATGTCGAAGGATGAAAAGCGCATGTTCGTGGCCGTCGCTTCCGACCGCGTGCCGGGACGGCTGTATTATTACGACAAGGAAAAGCCCGGCGTGTTCACGCAGGTGGCCGACTTCTATCCGTGGCTGAAGGAAGAGCATCTGGCTGAGATGAAGCCCATCCAGTATCAGGCGCGCGACGGTCTGACGATCCACGGCTACCTGACGCTTCCGGTGGGGGCAGAACCCAAGAATCTGCCGGCCATCGTCATCGTGCACGGCGGACCTGAGTCGCGCGACACCTGGGGGTATGACACGGAAGCGCAGCTGCTGGCCAACCGCGGCATGGCTGTGCTGCAGGTCAATTACCGCATTTCGACGGGCTACGGCAAGGCGTTCTGGAAGGCCGGCTTCCGTCAGTGGGGCCTGAAGCAGCAGGACGACATCACCGACGGCGTCAAGTGGCTGATCGAGCAGGGCATCGCCGATCCCAAACGGATCGCGATCTACGGCGGCAGCTATGGCGGCTATGCCACGCTGATGGGACTGATCAAGACGCCCGAGCTGTACTGCTGCGGCGTGGATTACGTGGGCGTCAGCAACCTGTTCACGCTGTTCTCGTCGATCCCCGAGTACTGGAAGCCGTTGCTTGAGCAGATGTATGAGACGATCGGCCATCCTGTGAAGGATAAGGAACAGTTCGAGGCCACGTCGCCCACGCTTCACGCCGACAGGATCTCGGTGCCGCTGTTCATCGCCCAGGGCGCGAACGACCCGCGCGTGGTCAAGGCCCAGTCGGACGCGATGGTCGAGGCGATGCGCGCGCGCGGCGTGGAAGTGCAGTACATGGTGAAGAACAACGAAGGCCACGGTTTTCACAACGAGGAAAACCGCTTCGACTTCTACCGCGCCATGGACGCGTTTTTGACCGAGCATCTGGGACTGAAACGCTGAAATGATTTGGAGCCGCCGTAATGAGCGGCTCCGTTTTTTTCACAGGAGGCAAACGATATGAGCCAGATCATCCAGCTGCACGACCTTTCCGGCCCCGGCCTTGACGTGTATGCCCGTCTTACCGAAGCCAGGCTGCGCGCGCAGGAAGGCGTTTTCATCGCCGAGAGCGTGACGGTGATCGAGCATGCTCTTGACGCCGGATACGAGCCTGTGTCGTTCCTCATGGAAGAGCGCCACGCCGAGGGCAAGGCGAAAGCGCTGATCGGACGCTGCCCGGACGTTCCCGTCTACACGGCCGACCGCTCGCTGCTCGCTCATCTGACCGGCTACGAACTGACGCGAGGCGTGCTCTGCGCGATGAAGCGGAAGCCGCTTCCCGACGCGTTTTCGATCTGCGCACCCGCGAGCCGCGTCTGCGTTCTTGAAAGCATCACCGACTCGACCAACATCGGCGCGATCTTCCGCTCTGCGGCCGCGCTGGGGGCTGACGCCGTGCTGCTGTCGCCTGACTGCTGCGATCCGCTCTGCCGACGCTCGGTGCGCGTGTCGATGGGGACGGTGTTCCAGGTGCCGTGGAGCTATGCCGCGGAATGGCCGGGAGCGATCAAACGGCTTCACGGGCTGGGATTTGCCGTCGCCGCCCTCGCGCTCGATGACCGTGCCGTCAGCATCGACGATCCGTGTCTGCGCGCTTGTGAAAAGCTGGCGCTTGTCCTCGGTTCGGAGGGGGCCGGACTTCGGCCGGAGACGATCGCGGGCTGCGATCATGTCGTCATGATCCCCATGAGCCGCGGCGTCGACTCGCTCAACGTCGCGGCCGCGAGCGCCGTTGCCTTCTGGCAGCTGCGCCGGCAGTGACGCTGCCGTTCACCTTTTGTCACTCTAAACAGCAAAACGCAGGGAGCCGTTATGGTTCTCTGCGTTTTTATTTTGTGCCCTCTTGGCAAAAAACTATGGCTCTTGCGCCTATCTCCTGTTATAATACTCATGTTAGTGTCTCAACTTTCGCATGGGCCGTATGCATGAAACGACGGTCAATTTTGCGGCGGCGCTGTTTCAGCGATACCAGCCGGATATGGAGTGTGAATGATGAAAAGACTTCTTCAGAAGAGCCTTATCGCCGCTGCGTCGGCAGTCATCCTGACGGCCGCTTCAGGATCGGTCGTGCTGGCCGCGGCTGACGACGCCGCCAGAGACCTGCGCACGACGCAGGAGGAACTGCGCCGCCGCGAGCTGGAAAACCGTACCTACCAGGAGCTTGAGCGTCGCGCCCAGGAAAAGCCCGAAGAGAAGGATAAACAACTCAAGCGCGACGTTCCCGAGGTGACTTTCGAGCTCAAAAAAGTGAAGCACAATCCCTCGCGCGTGCTCAAAGAAGAGGAGCTTCAAGCCATCTTCAGCAAGTACGAAGGCCGTGTCGTCGAGCTGAAGAACCTCTACGAAATGCTCGACGAGGTCAACGACCTGTACGAGCGCAAGGGCTACATCGTCGCGCGCGCCTTCCTCCGCCCGCAGAACATCGACAACGGCGAGCTGGAGATCACCCTTGTCGAAGGCGAGACCGAATCCGCCGAGATCTCCGGCAACAAGACCACGAGGGAAAGCTACATCCGCGCCCGTATTCCCCTGAAAAAGGGCGAAGTGTCGAATTTCAAAAAACTTCAGTCCAAGCTCGGACGCTTCAACACCCTCAACGATGCGCAGCTCCGTATCGAGATCGCCCCGGGCACGGAGTTCGGCAAAACGCGCTACATCCTCACCGTTGCCGAGCCCAAACTGTTCGGCGGCTCCCTCTTCGTTGACTCCAACGGCTCCCACGACTCCGGCCGTGTGCGCGGCGGGTTCTCCGTAACTGACCGCAGCCTGACCAAACGCCGTGACGCGCTCTCCGTGTCGGGCGTCTACTCCGAAGGCTCGCGAGCCGGGTTCCTCAGCTACAACACGCCTGTCGGCAGCTCTGGCGGCTCACTCGAACTGTCCGCCGGCGCCAATCAGGTGCACAACGTGCGCGGACGGTGGCACGGCATCGCCGACATCCACAGCTACGCCCAGTCGTTCACCACCCGCTGGTCGTATCCGTGGTACGCCGGCCCGCTCGGCCGTCAGGGCTATTTCATCGAATACGCCTATCGCCGCAACCAGACGAAAGTGGACGATTCCACCACCACAAAGAACCGCACCCATACCGTCACCGCCGGCGTCGAGTTCCTCCGCTACTGGAAGCACGCCATGCTCTACCACAGCCACAGCATCGCCTATACGTCCAAAGACGACCGTGTCTTCGAGCAGCACACGCACTACACCATGTACAAGCTCTATGCTCTGTACCAGAACCTGGATCCCGTCAGCGGCCGCACCCTTACTGCCAGGCTGAACGGCGGCTGGGGCAGCAGCGACACCGACACGGCGGATATGATGTCGATCGGCGGCAGCTCCTCGGTGCGCGGCTACGAAAAAGACCTGATCTCTGCAGACGGCGGCGCGTCGCTGAGCCTGGAATACGCGTTCCCCGTCTCGCGCGATCGCCGGTGGCAGCTGTTCACCTTTGTCGACTATGGCTTCCTCTGGGACGATGACGGCATGAACGACGACAAATATCTGCTCTCTGCCGGCCTGGGGCTGAAAGCCCTGTTTGCGAAAAACATCGTCTTCAACCTGACGATGGGCTTCCCCTTCAAGCGCACCATCAACGGCTCGCGCCAGGATTCCTTCAAGCTCGACGTCAGCGCTAGCTGGCTGATGTAGCAAAAGCTGATGCAGTAAGCATGAAAACCAAGCCCCCGTTACCGGCAGTGCCGGCAGCGGGGGCTTGGTTTTTATGCTTACTGCGCGCTTTTCAGCGCCTTCCATCTTTCGTTGAGTTCGACGCCGATCTTCAGGTATTCCTGTTCTTTGCGCTGGTGTTCGAGCAGGTCGGCTTTGTACTGGTCTTTCCAGTAGCGGGAGCTTTCGTCGTGCTGGGCGGTGCTGATCTTGCGGCAGAGGGCGATGAAGTAGCTCATGGCGTCTTCAAGGCTGCGCAGATAGGGGCGCATGGTCATGAAAAAGGCGTCGAGCGGCTTGTCGGCGTCGAGCTTGAGTTCGCGCACTTCCTCAAGCATGGCCTTGACCTGGTCGAGCAGGGGAGCGGCGGCTGCGGCGGCTTTTTCGGGATCGGGCTTTTTCAGACCGAGGGCGCGCATGAACGAGAATTTGAACAGGCTGTTCTGGGCTTCGATGTAGCTGCGCACGACGGCGCTGGCGTCGCGGCTGAAGCGCGCGGCGTTCTCAGGGGTGAGTTCAAACGGCATGGCTAGTTCTCGCTTTCTGCCATCGCTTTGACGAAGCGGGCAAGGCGTTCGTCAAGCGTGCGGTACAGGCCGCCGGCGGCGTCGCTGAGCTGCTGGCTGCGCTCGGGCATGGCGAGGAGTTCTTTTTTGAGCTCCTTGACGTTTTTCTCAAGTCCTTCTGCAAGGTCGGTCAGGCGGGCTTTGTCTTGCGCCGATTTGGCGAGGGCGCGCGCTTTGGCGGCGATGTCCTGTCCGAGGGCGATGTCGTTCAGCACGGAAGCGGCGACGGTCTTTTCAAGGCCGGCGACGCTCTTGCGCAGGTGCCGCTGCGGACGGGAGGCCAGATAGGGATACAGCGCGAACACGCCGCACAGCAGCAGCGCGAGCGAAATGACGAATCGCAGAAGCCTTTTTTTTCTGAGGCCGAGTTTCATCACGGTCATCTCCTTTATTAAGTATCTTTATTGTATCACAGAACGATCGTATCACAAAGCGGCGTTTGCGGGCGAGGCGATGAATTCATCCAGCGTCGTCTCGCGCGTCTGGCCGTTTTCTGTGACGGTCACGCAGGGCGAGCCGTCGCGCAGCGTGCAGAAGATGCTTTGCGGCGCCATGAGGGCGGCGGCTTCCGCGGCACGGTCGTCGGCTTTGCCGGGGCGGTCGCAGGCGATCACGGCACGTCCGCTGCGTTCGATCGCTTCGACGAGCGGGGCCAGCTCGAACGGAGGCTCTTCGCCGTCCCACCACAGCCAGGCGTGGAACGGGGCAAGCTCTTCCGGCAGCGAGGCGTTTGCTTCTGCGACAGCTGAGATGAACGCCGTGAGGTCGATCGACGCGCTCCAGGCGGGCACGTGCAGTTTGCTCTGCCCGTTGAAAAACGTCAGCGACATTTCACTTGCGCAAGACGGATCGACAGGGCGGAAGCGGGCCAGCCGCCGCAGTTCCGCAGCCTTAAGCGGAGCGCTGCAGAGCGGACAGCATTCGCCTTCCTGCACGAGCGTGAGGTCGAGGACGTTTTTCGTCTCAAAGTCGCGGCCCCAGCACGCGCCGGTGTAGTGGAAGCCGGCTTTGTTCGCGCCGGCGACGGCGTTGCGGATGCCTGCGACGCTGCGGTCGGCCAGCAGGGTGACGGCGGAGGGAAGGCCGATCGGCCCCATGTAGCCGGCGGAATCGCCCATCACGGCGGCCAGCTCGCCGGGTTCGGCAGGCCGCACGGGCAGGCCGCGAAGGGCGGCGCGAAGCTTTTCCAGGCTCACCTGGCGGTCGCCGCGCAGGATCACGGCGATCAGGCCGCGGCCTTCGGCTGCGTAGAACATGCACTTGACCGTCTGTTCCGGGCCGATGCCGAAGAGCGCGCACAGGTCCTCGATCGTCGAACAGCCGGGCGTCGGCACGCATTCCAGCGGCTTTTCCGCGTCTTCGCAAGCGGGCACGTCGCGGCGGCAGGGCGTGTCAGCGCACGCCAGCCAGCCGCAGTCGGGACAGGCAAAACCTTCGTCGCCGCGCAGAGGGCTTTCGTCGCGGCAGAAGAGATCGATCGCGTAGCCGTCGTCGGTCAGCCGGTCGGTCTGGCGCAGCCGCAGGTCGAACGCGCACATGGCGCTCCCGAGCGTGCGCAGCGCGTCGGCGCACATATCCATGGCGGCCTCGGCGTCGGCATGCAGTCCCAGCAGCTCCAGCCGGTCGCCTGATCTCTGCGCCAGCAGCAGCGGCAGATCGCCGGCGCGGCGCACGAGGCGGACGGCGGCGTCGAGACTGCCGCGGGACGAACCGCAGACGTCGATCGCCTGCGGAGCGAATCCTTCCAGCGCTTTCAGCAGATATTCAGCGGCGCGGTCATACAGCTTTTTGCCTGCGGGCAGCTGGATGACGGTCTGGTCGTTCGGGTTCCACAGGGCGTAGCCTCCCTGGACGAGACGCGCCAGTCCGCGGTCGCGGATCTTTCCCTGCTTGCCGCGCGAGACGGGAAGCAGCAGTTCGCTCACCCATTTCATGATCGTTCAGGTCCTTTCATCATTTATTAAAGACTTATTACAAATGCAGGTCGGCCAGCATCGGCGTGTGATCCGACGGCTTTTCCCAGCCGCGCGGAACGGTGTCGATCCAGCAGTTTTCACACAGCGGCGCCAGTGAAGGCGTGGCGAGCATGTGGTCGATGCGCCAGCCGATGTTGCGCGCCAGCGCGTTTTTGACGCGATAGTCAAAGAAGGAGTACAGCTCTTCGTCCGGATGATGCTGCCGCAGCAGATCGGTCAAAAACGGCGCGCATAGGTCGGCAAACAGATCGCGCAGTTCCCTGACGAAACAGACGTGATCCTTTTTATTGGCCGGGTTGGTCACGTCCAGTTCGGTCGGGGCGACGTTGAGGTCGCCGACCCAGAGCAGTTTTTCATTCGTGCGGGCCTGAGCGAACGCAGCGGCACGGCGCAGAAAGACTTTTTTCGCCTCATAGTCGGGGTGCGTGATCTCCTTGCCCTGCGGCACGTAGGTGTTGACCACCCACAGTGAGCCGAAGCGGGCGGCGATCATGCGCGTATCCCAGAGGGGCTCGGCGCCGTCGTCGAAGCCGTGGATCACTTCGTCCGGCTCATGCTTGTACAGCAGCGCGACGCCATTGTACGACTTTTCGCCGCGAAAGACGGCGCCGTAGCCGAGAGATTTAACGCTTTCGAGCGGAAAATCGGCGTCCTGCGCCTTGGTCTCCTGCACGGCGAGAACGTCGACGCCGGCGGACGGCAGCCAGCGCTCGAGGATGGGGAGGCGGCTGCGCAGGGAATTGACGTTGAACGTAGCGACGCGCATCATCATTCTCCTTTTTTCTGAGAGGTATACTCGCTGATCGCGGCGCGTCCTTTGACAGGGCGTCCGGCGATAAAGTCGAGGATGTTGCCGAGGGCGTTTTCCGCAGCCTCGGCGGCGGCGGTGGGCGAGGCGTAGGAATTATGAGCCGTGCCGATCACGTTTGGCAGTGACAGCAGACTGTCGCCATCGGCGGGGTAGGCGCTTCGCTCCTGCCACCACACGTCGAGCGCCGCAAAAAATCGGGGGTGCGCGCGCAGATGCGCTTCGAGCGCGTCATGGTCGATCAGGCCGGCGCGGGCCACGTTGATGAGCGTCGCGTCCTCCTTCATGAGCGAGAGCGTGCGGGCGTTCATCAGGTGATGGGTGAGGCTGGTGCTGGGCAGCGAGAGCAGCACGATGTCGGCCTCCGGCAGCGCTTTCTCAAAGTCGGCCATCGCCCAGCCCCGGTCGAGCAGATCGTGCTGCGGCGCGGAACGTCCGACGGCTTGTACATGGCTGCCCATCGCTTTGAACAGGCGGGCCGCTTCACGTCCGATGCCGCCGAAGCCGACGATCAGCGTTGTGCATTGCGAGAGCAGGCGCATCGGATAACCGTAAATGTCGAATCGTCCGCCTTTCAGCGCTTCCGTCTGCGGCCGGAGCATCCGCGTACTGGCCAGGGCCATTGCCAGCGCGTGCTCGGCCATCGCGCGGGCCCAGCCGCCGGTGTTGCTGTACAGATTGACGTTCTCGGGCAGCGTGGAAAAATCGATCTGATCGACGCCGGCCGACATCGTCTGTACCATCTCAAGTCTGCCGAGAAGTTTTTTCTCTTCGGCAGAAAGCTCCACCGTCAGCAGCGACGCCAGCATGATATCGGAGCGAAGGATCGCTTTTCTCCGCGCCTCTGCGTTGAGTTCTTCCAGCCAGATCACCTCGCAGCCGGAAAGTTTATTCTCGACGAGCGGCGCCAGCGCTGTTTTGATCTTTGCGGCGATGCATACGACTTTTTTCATGAGCTTTGATTGCTCCTTTCTTTTTTCGCGCCTTTGGGCATATAATCATACGAAGTGCGAAGCTCCGCTTTCGCGGGAGATGACGTCTTTTATCGGCGCTCCCTTCATTATACCCGAAACGGTGGTGAAAAAATGATACGACCCGAATTTTTTGAACGCAAGGATCTCACAGCCGCGCAGCGCTGCTTTCTGGAATTCCTGCGGGCGTTCTTCAACACGCTCGGCGGCGCTGCCGATGCTTTTGAAAAGGACCTTCCTGACGCCGTGCTGCAAACTGCCCATCGGACCGCCGTCATCGATGAACTGGCGCAGAGTGCCGTGTCGAGCTACACCTTCCGCAGCGGAAGGGAGACGAAACAGTTCTTCGACGCCATGTTTTTGGCCAGAAGCGGAGCGGAAGTGCTGAGGCGGCTCTGCACCTCGGGTGCGGAAGATTTTACAGGCCTGGACGACAGCCGCGCCTTTCTCGGCTCGCTCTGCCGCTGCGTCTACGACCGGATCGACTGGTCGCACCGGCGTCAACTGCTGGGTTCGCAGCATCACGGCGCGGAAGAGGACGATCTTGAGCTCACCATCCGCGAGCTGCCCGCGTCGATGGCCGCTGAGCACCGCGTCAGATATGCGCAGGCGCTGATCGACTTTCACGACGCGCTGCTCGCTGCCCGCGATCTGTTCGAAGTGATGCGCCGGATCCTCAGCACCGGCGAGGAGCTCTTTCCGCTGGATGATGAAAAATACTGGAAGCTGAGGCCTGACGATCCTCCAGCAAAAAAACGGATGCAAAATCGTCCCGCGGCGGATACAATAAAACGGAAAACACTCTGAGGAGGAGAATTTTTACCTATGCGTCTGAGAATTGTTGAGTTTCCCGATCCTGTCCTGCGAAAGCCGACACAGCCTGTCACCGTGTTCGACAGCAGCCTGAAAACGTTCGTCGACGAGATGACGATCGTCATGAAAGACGACGACGGCGTCGGCATCGCCGCGCCGCAGGTCGGCGTGTCAAAGAAGATCGCTGTCGTCTGCGTTGATGACGTGCGCTACGTCCTCGTCAATCCGCGCATCGTCGCTGCTGAGGGAGAACAGGGCGGCGAGGAAGGCTGTCTGAGCTTCCCCGGCATCTTCGGCGAGATCAAGCGTGCCGCGCATGTCGTCGTGGAATGCCAGGACGAGACGGGCGCGCCGCGCCGCTACGAGGCCGACGGCTTTACTGCCCGTGCCTTCCAGCACGAGATCGAACACCTCGAAGGCAAGCTCCTGATCGATCATTTTTCGCCCATCAAGCGCGAGATGATCCGCAAGAAGCTGCTCAAAAACCGCTCATGAGCGCGAATATCTGGTTTTTCGGCACGGGGCATTTTGCCGCCCGCTGCCTCGAGGCGATCGCCTCAGCATACCGTCCCGCGCTTGTCGTCACCGCCCCGCCCAGCGTGGCCGGCCGCGGACTGAAGACGAAGCCTTCCCCCGTGGAGGAGACGGCGAACGCTCTTGGACTGACGCTGCGTCATTCCGCTTCCGTCAATCGCGACGAAGAGCTGAAAGCTCTGTTTGCGCAGAACACTCCCGATGCCATCCTCGTCATCGATTTCGGCCAGAAAGTTGGCGAGCCGTGGCTGACCGGTCCCCGCTGCGGATGCATCAACATCCATCCTTCGCTGCTGCCGCAGTACCGCGGTGCTGCTCCCGTGCAGCGCGCGGTGATCGACGGACAGGCTCAGACGGGCGTCACGCTGTTCCGCCTCGTCGAAAAAATGGACGCTGGCCCCGTGTGGCTGCAAGCGCGTGCCGACATCGGCGAAAACGAGACTTCCGGAGAGCTGCTCGACCGCATGGCCGCCCTCGGCAGCGCGCAGTTCACAGCCCGCGCGCCGGAGCTGTTCGGCGGAACGGCCGTCTTTACGCCGCAGGACGACGCGGCTGCGACAGTCGCTCCCAAGATCGACAAAGCTGAAACGCGGCTTGATCCGACGCTTCCGGTAAAGCGCGTCCACGATCTCGTCCGCGGCCTTCAGCCCGCGCCCGGTGCGTACTTTATCCTGCGCGGCAAACGCGTGAAAGTGCAGAAGACGGAATGTGACGCCGCGAGCGCAGAGCAGGGCCGGCTCTTTGAGAAGGACGGCATCCCGCACCTGGCCTGCGCGGAAGGAAGCGTTGCGCTGCTAGTCGTTCAGCCGGAGGGGAAAAAGCCGATGGGCGGCGCTGCCTGGCTCAAGGGAATCCGCCTTGAAAACGGCGAGACGATCGACCGTCCCTGAATCAGAACAATAAATGAGCCCCGCGTTAGACTGTGTGCACCGTCTGATGCGGGGCTCATTTTATCCTTCGTATCGTCGATATGAAGTTCTACTTTTCTGAATAATCCAAAAGCAAATTGTCGACATAAATGAGAATCGGATGATAACTGAACGCGCGCCGTTTTTTGCCGTTAAATAAGTATAGATATAGTTTTTTAAGGGACTAGCGCGATTTAGAAAATAAGCCTAAAATAACGATATGACAAATGAGTTGCCCGGTCAAAATCTCCTTTGAAGAGGAAAATTGTTCCTGTTCAGTCGATTTCACGAAAAAAAATGTCGACAAAATGAAAATCTTATTGAAAAGGGTCATAAAACTCAGGTATTTTTCTGATAAATATCATCATCAATTTCATGACCAAAAAGATAAATAAGAACTCGTAAATAGAGACGATTGATAAACAATTCATTGTGAAATTGATTTATTGAATGGTGGACGCTAATTAAATTTATCATGGACGTCTGCATCACAGACAGACCGCGGGAGGGAAACAGCGTGCCTTTTGAAATGACGCAGATCAAAGAGCTGATGGAGCGCTACGAATGGCCGAAAGCCGTCGCTGTGACCGGCGCTCTCGGCTCGGGAAAGACCGAATGGGTGCTCAATCTGGCGCTTGGCATGAAAATGCTGGGCGAGCAGGTGACGATCGCCGACGCTGACATCATCAACCCGTACTTCTGCATCCGCCAGGTGGTCAATTCTCTTGAAGAAAAAGGCTTCAAGGTGCTGACCGCCCCCGGACAGGCCAAGTGGGCCGACATGCCCGTGGTCAGTGCGGAAGTCGACTGGGCGCTGTCGTCGCCCGGCAAGCTGATGCTCGACATCGGCGGCGACGCCGAGGGCGCTCTGGCGCTGAAGCAGTTCCAGAAGCGCATCATCCAGGCCGGGTATCTGCTTATCCTTGTCGTCAACGCTTACCGGCCGCAGACGTCGACGGTGGAGAAGATCGACCTGATGCGCCGTCGCATGGAGGAAATCTGCGGTCTGAAAGTCGGCGCGCTGGTGAGCAACTCGCACCTGATGCAGGAGACGACGCCGCAGGATGTGCTCGACGGTTTCAAGCTGGTGCGCTGTGCCGCCGACCGCATGGGGCTGCCGCTTTTGTATGCGGGTACGTCTCCGGCGATCTATGACGAGACGGTCGAGATCATGAAGAATGAGAACGTCCCTGTCTGGCCGGTGTCGCGGTACATGCTCCTGCCGTGGGAACCGGGCGCGATCTGGGCGACGGGGCTTCCTGCCAGTCACCACGCCCGCCGCATCCTCGGACAGGATGCGTTCCAGGATCTGAGCGGCCGTCGGCGTTAGCTTTTTTCGCAGGCAGTGTGCAAATGCTGTAAGTTCAGCGCCAAAAAGCGCTGAGAAGTCAGCTGGATTTATAGATGAGAAAACAACTTTATCGAAGGGGGTTTTTTCCGAATGGCAAAGGGGAGAATCACGGTATCTGAGGAGTACTGCAAGAGCTGCGGGCTGTGCGTCGACGCCTGCCCCATGAAGGTTCTGCGCATCTCAGACCATCTCAACGACAAGGGCTACCGCCCTGTTGAGCAGTTCAAGGAAGGCTGCATCGGCTGCGCTATGTGCGCGATGACTTGCCCGGACGCGGTAATCGAAGTTTACCGCGAGACGGTATAACCGAAGGAGGAATCTCAGAATGGCAAAAGTCCTTATGAAGGGCGCTGAAGCCCTTGCACAGGCTGCGATCAGCGGTGGGTGCCGTTACTTCTTCGGATATCCCATCACGCCTCAGAATGAAGTGCCCGAGTACATGGCTGCGCATCTGCCGGAAGTCGGCGGCGTCTATGTGCAGGGCGAGAGCGAAGTTGCTTCGATCAACATGGTCCTTGGCGCGGCCTCGACCGGCGCCCAGGTCATGACCTCTTCGTCGAGCCCGGGAATCTCGCTGATGTCCGAAGGCCTCAGCTACCTGGCGGCTAACGAATATCCCGCGGTCGTGCTCAACGTCATGCGCGGCGGTCCTGGACTGGGCGGCATCCTGCCGGCTCAGGGCGACTACGGCCAGGCGACCCGCGGCGGCGGCAACGGCGACTATCATCTGATGGTCCTCGCTCCCAGCGATCTTCAGGAAGCTGTCGATCTGATCCAGAAGTCGTGGGATTATGCTTTCAAGTACATGAACCCCGTCATGGTCATCGCCGACGGTTTCATGGGCCAGATGATGGAGCCCGTTGAGATCAAGGAGCGCAAGGCGGAGAAGGGCGACTGGCAGAAGTGGGCCGTCGGATGCTTCCGTGAGCGCGGCAACAAGCGCACCGTGTTCCACAGCCTTTTCCTTGCGGCCGAGCCTCTTGAGGAGCACAACAAAAAGCTCATGAAGAAGTACGCCGAGATGCAGAAGGAAGCCATGTGCGAGGAGTACATGCTCGACGACGCCGAAGTGGTCATCGCTTCGTTCGGCACCACGGCCCGCATCGCCAAGACCGCGATCATGCACCTGCGCGCCGAAGGCCTGAAGGTCGGCCTGATCCGCCCGATCACCGTCTATCCGTTCCCTAACGAGAACTTCAAGAAGCTGCCTGCGACGGTTCGCCACATCCTTGACGTGGAGATGAACTGGGGCCAGATGATCGACGACGTGAAGCTGGCGACGGAGTGCAAGTATCCGGTGTCGTTCTACGGCCGCTGCGGCGGTTTCGCTCCCTCGGTCGAAGAGATCGAAGACGAAGTCCGCAAGCTGTTTGCTTAGGAGGGGATCAGAATGTCTGAAGTCAAAGTCTACTCAAGACCCGAAACATGGATGAAGGGCGTTCACACCCACTACTGCCCTGGCTGCGGCCACGGCATCGCCCACCGCATGATCTGCGAGGCGATCGACGAGCTGGGCATCCGCGCTGATGCGATCACGATGTCGCCCGTCGGCTGCGCCGCCATGTTCTATAACTATCTCGACATCGACTGCATCGAAGCCGCTCACGGCCGTGCGCCGGCGACGGCAACGGGCATCAAGCGCGTGCTTCCCGACAAGATCGTCTTCACCTACCAGGGCGACGGCGACCTTGCCTCGATCGGCATGGCCGAGATCATCCACGCTGCCAACCGCGGCGAGAAGATCAGCGTGTTCTTCATCAACAACGCCATTTACGGCATGACCGGCGGCCAGATGGCCCCGACGACGCTGATCGGCCAGAAGGCGACCACCTGCCCCAACGGCCGTGACCCTGAGCTGACCGGTATGCCCATCCGCATGTGCGAGCTGCTTGCTTCGCTGGCGACGCCGGCTTACATCGAGCGCGTCTCGCTGGCCAAGCCTTACCTGGCCAAGGCCAAGAAGGCCATCAAGAAGGCCTTCCAGACGCAGATCGACAAGAAGGGATTCAGCTTCGTCGAGATCCTTTCCACCTGCCCGACCAACTGGGGCCTGTCGCCTCTTGAGGCGTTCGACTGGCAGGTCAAGAACATGATCCCCTATTATCCCCTTGGCGTGTTCAAGGATTTTGAATAGGAGGAACGACCATGGCATTTTATAAAGAACTGATCGCCGCCGGTTTCGGCGGACAGGGCGTGATGATGCTGGGCCAGCTGGTGGCGTATGCCGGCATGTACGAGGGACGCAACGTCTCGTGGATCCCTTCGTATGGTCCTGAGATGCGCGGCGGCACGGCCAACTGCAGCACGGTCGTCAGCGAAGAGCCCGTAGGCTCGCCCGTCATCAGCAAGTGCGACGTGTGCGTGGTCATGAACCACCCTTCGCTCGACAAGTTCAAGGACGCTCCCCGCAAGGGCGGCGTGCTGATCTACAACAGCGACCTGGTCGACTATCCCGATCACCGCGACGACGTGACGGTCATCCCCGTCGCGGCTGAGAAGCTGGCGGAGGAGTGCGGCTCGCCGAAAGTCGCCAACATCATCCTTCTCGGCGTGGTCGTGGCTTCGTCGGGCATCGTTTCGCGCGAGGCGGCCAAGCACGTTGTCGAGGAGAAGCTCGGCAAGAAGAAGCCGCAGTTTTTGCCGATGAACCTCAAGGCCCTGCAGATGGGCTTTGACATCGTCGACAAGCTCGGCAAGTAAATGGAGCGCCGTCTCAGCTCCAGGCGCATTTACGAGGGGCGAATCCTCAGTCTGCGCGTCGACGAAGTCGAAGTGTCGCGCAACGGCCGTCATGCACATCGTGAAGTCGTCGAGCATGGCAGCGCTGTGGCGATCCTGGCGCGAGATGATCAGGGGCGTCTGCTTTTCGTGAAGCAGTTCCGCTATCCTCTCGGCGCCGAGCTGCTGGAGATCCCCGCCGGGCTGATGGAATCCGGCGAGTCTCCGCAAGAGTCCGCGCAGCGCGAACTGCGAGAGGAGACCGGCTACCGCGCCGCCTCGTGGACGGAACTGCCGCCCATCTGGTCCACTCCGGGATTTTCAGACGAGAAGCTGTTTCTGTTTTTCGCCGAACAGCTGGAATGGGCGCCGCTTGAGCAGGACGAGGACGAGGATATCGCCCTCGTGCGCATGACCGAAAGCGAAGCGCGCGCGCTGCTTGATTCGACTCAGGCGCAGGACGCGAAGACGATGTTCGCTCTGGCGTGGTATTTTGCCCGCAAATTGTAATTTTGGCACGAAAACGTGGTATGATAGGATCGGCTCTGGACAGGGCCGATCCTGTTTTTTATGAAAGGTGAGCTGACATGCCCGCATCGTTTGAAACGTCGCGCGCCGCGTTTGAGGATTACATCCTCCTGGAGCGCGGCCAGAGCAAAAACACGGCCGGCGCGTATCGCCGCGGGCTGGAACTGTGGCGGAACTACTGCGACGAATCGGGGCTCGATCCCATGAAGGTGGAGCAGGAGTCGCTGTCGACGTTCATCGCCTTTTTGAGGGACGAGGGCCGCGCCAGCTCGTCGATCCAGCTGATCGCCGCCGGTCTGCGCAGCTGGGTGCGCTACCGCGTGCTCAACGGCGAGCTGCCGCCGGACACGTGGATCCCGGTGCTGCCGGCGAAGACGAAAAAGCTGCCGAAGATCCTCACCGAGGGCGAGATCCAGCGCATCCTTGCCGCCTGCGACGGCGACAGCTATTTCGACTGCCGTGACCGCACGGCGCTGCTGACGCTGGCCAACTGCGGCGTGCGCGCCAGTGAACTGTGCGGGCTGAAGATCAGTTCGCTCAACCTCGACGACAAGAGCATGGTCGTCTTCGGCAAGGGCAGCAAGGAACGGTATGTCCCGTTTGCGGAAGACTTGAAAGAACAGCTTGAGCTCTATCTGAGAAAAAGGCTTGAATTCCTGCACGGTGACACAGAGGAGAAGACGCTCTTCCTTTCGTCGCGCCGCGAGCCCTTAAGCCGCGTCGATCTGTGGAAGATCGTCCAGAAGCGCGGCGGGATGGCGCACATACCCGAAGAACGCCTGTTCCCGCATGTGCTCCGCCATTCGCTGGCGACGCACATGCTGCGGCGCGGCATGGACATGCGCACGCTTCAGGAGTTCCTCGGACATTCTTCGATCGCCACGACCGAGAAATATTTGCATTTTGATCTGGAACTGCGCGACGTGTACGACCGCAGCCATCCCAGAGCGTAATCACAGAGAAAGCGAGTGATCCTGATGGATATGAAGGAATATTCAGCATGCGTGGCAGCGGCTTTTGCCGCGGTCAAAGCGCGTGTCCCGTTTGTACCGCAGGTCGCGATCATCCTCGGTTCCGGCCTCGGCGAGCTGGCCGAGGCGGTGAACGATCCGGTCATCATCCCCTACGGTGAGATCCCCGGCTGGAAGGTGTCGACAGCGCCCGGCCATATCGGGCGGCTCCTCTGCGGCACGATCGGCGGCGTTCCCGTCGTCGTCATGCAGGGGCGGCTCCATTGCTACGAGGGATATACGCCGTGGGAGACGACGCTCCCGGTGCGCGTCTTCGGGCTCTGGGGCGTCAAAACGCTGATTGTGACGAACGCTTCAGGCGGCGTCAACTGGGATTACTCCGCTGGAGACGTAGCGCTGATCACTGACCACATCAACCTGACGGGGCTCAATCCGCTCACCGGCCCGAACAACACGGAATGGGGGCCGCGCTTCCCGGATATGTCCGAGGCGTACAGCAAACGCCTGCTCTCCATTGCCAAAGAGGCCGCGGCTGCGTTGCAGCTGCCGGTGCACGAGAGCGTCTACATCGGCATGGCCGGTCCGTCATACGAGACGCCTGCCGAGATCCGCATGGCGCGCGCACTTGGCGCCGACATCGTCGGCATGTCTACGGTCCATGAAGTGATCGCCGCCAACCACATGGGCATGGAGGTGTGCGGCATCTCCTGCGTCTCCAACCAGGCGGCGGGCATGAACGGCGGAAAGCTCTCGCATCAGGAAGTGCTCGATCAGATGTCGCGCTCTTCGGAGAAAGTCGCTTATCTGATCTCCAAGATGCTCGAGCTTTATCACGTTCACGACGGGCAGTAAGGTCACGGCATGGGACTGCTGTTCAAGATCATCCGCACGGTCATCGTGCCGCTGCTGCTGATCAGCTTTGTGCGCTCGTTCCTGCAGGACTTTCTGCGCCAGGCGTCACAGCGAAGCGGCCCAAAGCGTGACTGGAACCCCGGCGGAAGTTCGTTCAGCGGGGGCGGACGGAGCGCGCCGAAGTCTGCTTATGAGGTTTTCGGCCTGCCGCGCAGCGCTTCGGATGACGAGATCCGCGCGCGCTATCGCGAACTGATTTCCAAATATCACCCCGACAAGTTTGCGGGACTGAACGATCCCGAGTTCTCGCGATTGGCCGCAGAGAAGTTCCAGCAGGTGCAGGGCGCGTATGAGGAGCTGCGGCGTTTGCGGGGCATGTAGCGCGCATGGCGGTTTCGGGAACGATTTTTGCCGGAAAACGCCGCTTGTCGAAAGGTCCGCATTGGAGTACAATACAAAACGCGATGGAGGCGGATGTGGTCTGGTGGCCGCCCCGGGCTTCAAACCCGCGTGAGGGGCGATTTTGATCGTCCTTGGTGTGTTCGATTCGCACACGTCTCCGCCATGCAAAAATAAAAGCGAAGTTCCATTGACGGAGCTTCGCTTTTTTGTGGCCGGCCGAAAAGGACTCTTCACAGAACACGGCCGGGGTTATAAAATCAGCTTTGTCTGTACGCATAAAGCGGGAAAGGGGAGAGGTCGATGAGCGAAGCAGCGGACGTTTTTCTGCCGGGGCGCGACGGCTATGTCGTGCTCGACACCGAGTCGCAGGGCTACGCGCGGTTCTGCCCGATCGAGATCGCTCTGGCCCGTTTCTCGCCTGAGGGCGTCCTGCTCGACTCATACAGCACGCTCGTCAAGCCGCGCGTGTCGCGCGTGTCGCGCGTCGTGACAGAACTGACCGGCATTACGACCGAGATGGTGCGCAGCGCGCCGACTCCCCGAGAGGTGATGGGGCCCGTGCGCGATTTCATCGGCGGCAGCGTCATCGTCGGTCATGACGTGGGCGCGAACGACATCTCCATCATCGATCATTTCTGCGAGGCGTATTTTGGCGAGCCGCTGCGCAGCCGGCATGTGGACACGCTCTACTGGAGCCGCGCGCTGTTCCCCGATCTGGGACACTACAACCTGCGCGCGCTGGCGGAGTATTTCGGCGTTGAACCGGAAACGTATCACCGCGCGCTCGACGACTGCATGACGACCTCGCGCGTGTACCAGAAACTGCTTTCAGCCGCCGAACAGCTGGCTCCGCGCCGGCGGTTCATCCTCCTGAACGAGTTTGTGCACCGCAATGACGCGAAGGAAAAGAAGAGCGAAGAGCGCCATGACAAACCGCGCGTCCGCCGCCCGCTCGATTACGCAGGGCTGCCGGTCTACACTGAGACGAAAAAGACAGCCGCGTTCGCTCATCTTGCCGTGCTTCACATCGGGCGTCTCACCCCAGAGGGGGCGCGGAGGATCGACCTGTTCGTGCGCGGCGACGCGCCGCAGACGGAGAGCTTCATCTCTGCGCATGACGAGTGCGGCTGGACGGCTGACGCCGAGGGCGTGCTCCATGCACGGTCGATGAGCGTTGCCAGTCTCAACAAGCTGGGGCGCGTACTGAGGGCTGACGGCTGCCGACTGTACCGTTCGGACGAAAGTCTGGCGGCCGACGCTGCGCCGCAGGCGCAGGAGCCGCTTGTGCCGCGTGCCGTTCATTCGCGGGCGGCCTCGGCGTCTCGTTCTCATCGGCATATTGCCGAACCGCCCGTGGAGATCGTCCCCGAGGGGGACGGCTATGACGTCGTGTTCGTCGACGCCTCGCGCGGCGTTCCCGCCGAGTGGCTGGAAAAGCAGCTCGGCGTTCGGCGTGAGAACTTTTTCCGCTTCCACGTCAGCGGCGATTTTGCCCTGTCGCCGTATGAGATGCAGAAAAAGCTCGCCCGCCTCGGCTGGCAGTCGGCCGTGCGCGACGAGTGAACAATCGCTTTTTCGTGACGAAAAAGCGGGGCTAGTGAGGAAATATATTTTCTGATGCGGCGTTTTTGACTTGACAGGAACGGCTTCGGGCGCTAGAATGTTCTCTGTTCGATTGAGGACGGAGAGATGGCCGAGTGGCCGAAGGCGCACGCCTGCTAAGTGTGTATCCGGGTTCCGGATCGAGGGTTCGAATCCCTCTCTCTCCGCCATATGCGCGCCATTAGCTCAGCTGGATAGAGCGTCTGGCTACGGACCAGGAGGTCGTGGGTTCGAATCCTGCATGGCGCGCCATTTCCTTTTAATCGAATATCAGAGTTGCGCGCCACTAGCTCAGCTGGATAGAGCGTCTGGCTACGGACCAGGAGGTCGTGGGTTCGAATCCTGCGTGGCGCGCCATTTTGCAGAAATACGAAGGGAGTTCCGCAAGAGGGACTCCCTTTTATTGTATCGAAACGGAGGCTTGACGATGTTCGAAAGCGACGAATACTACATGGACCGAGCTCTCGCACTGGCGCGCCTGGCTGCGGACGAAGGCGACATCCCCGTCGGCGCGCTCGTCGCCGACGAAGACGGAAGGGTGATCGGCGAGGGGCGCAACCGCCGCCGCCTGGAGCATGACCCCACAGCCCACGCCGAAGTCGTCGCCCTGCGCGAGGCAGCCCGTTCGCGCGGCGCATGGAACCTGAGCGGCTGCACGCTGTACGTCACGCTCGAACCGTGCCCGATGTGCGCCGGCGCGCTCGTTCAGGCCCGGGTCTCGCGCCTCGTCTACGGCTGCACCGATGCCAAAGCCGGCGCCTGCGGAACGCTGATGAATATCGCCGCCGACAGCCGCCTGTTTCACCGGCTCAGGATCGTCAGCGGCGTGCGAGAGGTGGAATGCCGCACGCTTTTGCAGGATTTCTTTCTCGCGTGCCGGCGCAGGCAGAAGGAAAAGTCCTGATAGTAATCTATTAAATAGGAAGAGATATAAAAATCCTGCCGATCCATCGAAAGATGAATCGGCAGGATTTTTGCTTTTGAGTTTCGTGCGCAGCCTTTTGCTGCTGCGCTGTGCTTCCTAAATATGCAGCACCTGACGCTTTTTGATGCTGAACTCTTCTTCGGTAATGATCCCGGCGTCGAGGAGCTCTTTCAGCTGCTTCAGCTCGTTCACATAATTTCCCGAAGGCGCTGCCGAACGGACAGGAGCACTCTGCGGGGCGGAAGCGATGTCGAGCGAGCCAAACTCGCCGTTCAGGGCGCGAGTGCCTTTTTCGAGCCACTGCGCGATATTGTACACTGTGAACTCATACTGTCTGCCGTCTTTCATCGTCACCAGAAGGCGCTTGGAGACCAGCGCGACCGTACGCTGCGAAAGACGTTCCACATCTTTGAGGCAGACGTCGACGTTCGACTCGCTGCCGATCGCTGATGCGAGCAGAGAATTCAGGCCTCCGGCGCAGAAGATGAAACGCTTGTTCGTCAGCGCCAGCCGGCCGCCCACGCCCGACAGCGCCGATTTGTTCCAGCTGGCGATCCCCGTGCGGATGGGGAACTCATCGCCGTCGAGCAGCCTGCCGTACAGATAGATGCCCTTGAAATTGGCGGGGCGCTCGGCCGGAACAAACTCTTCTTTCTGATAATCGGTCTCGTCGGCGTCGGAGTTGATGATGTAGCTGCCGCAGTATTCGCAGCACAGATGAGCGGGATTGTACGCCGCGCCGCAGTTGGGGCAGTGCAGAGTTTTCAGCATGAAAAGACCTCCTGAACGTGTTTGCTTGTATTGTATCATCTTTTGCGGCGGATGACTGGACAAATTGTAATGAGCAGGGGCAAACTTGACAGCCCAGGGGGGAGGCTTTAAGATATAGTTATCTTGTAGCACTGGGTGATGTATTATGAGCAGGATTTTTAAGGTCAGGCTTTTTACTCGCTGGGCTGAATCGGAAAATATTTCTGACACTGTGCTTTGTCGTGCAGTGGAAGAACTTGAGAGCGGTCTTTTTGATGCAAACCTTGGCGGAAATCTCTATAAAAAACGCATACCTCATTCGGGGCGAGGCAAGCGCGGTGGCGCCCGCACAATTATTGCAACTCGTTTTGAGGAGCGAGTGTTCTTTATGGCAGGTTTCGCTAAAAATGTACAGGAGAACATTGAGCGAAGTCGACTTGAAGCATTGAAGGAATACGCAAAACTGCTCCTGCGATATTCTGATACTGAAATTGATCGAGCTGTGAGTACACGAATTTTAAGGGAGGTTATTTGCGATGGCAGATAAATTTTTGCAGGATATTCATGATGATATAAAAGAGCTGTACAAAGTCGGCCTTGTAACTGATGAAGAGATGAAGCATTTCGACACGCTCTGTCTGCCCGAGACGCCGGCCTATACGCCCGAGCGGATCAAGGGGCTGCGAGCGAAAGTCGATATGACGCAGAACGCGTTTGCCAGGCTGCTGAATGTGAGCATATCCACCGTGCAAAAATGGGAGATCGGCCAGAAAAAGCCGGCCGGCGCGGCGCGGAAGCTGCTTTCTGTGCTCGAAAACAAGGGATTGAGCGCCCTGCTGTAAAAGAATACGCGATACGGCACGCCCGGAAAACGAGTTTTTCTCCGTTTTCCGGGCGATTTGCATTTTGCTGTTTTCGTGGTGTATGATTGGTCAGGACGAATCTTTCACGAAACGGGGAATGAACGGTGCCTTTTACACTGCTGCGCGGAGATATTACGAAGGTCAAAGCGGATGCGATCGTCAACGCGGCGAATGAAAATCTGCTCGAAGGCGGCGGGGTGTGCGGCGCGATCTTTGCCGAAGCGGGGAGCGCGGCTCTGGCGGCGGAGTGCGCGCGTGTCGGCCACTGCGACACGGGCAGCGCTGTCATCACATCGGCGTGCGGCCTGAAAAACGCCACATACATCATCCACGCCGTTGGCCCGGTGTGGCACGGCGGCAGCCATGATGAGGAAAAGCTGCTGCGCGGCTGCTATGCGAGCGCTCTGGAACTGGCAGAGAAAAACGGCTGCGAGTCGATCGCGTTTCCGCTGATCTCGTCGGGCATTTACGGCTATCCGAAGGGCGAGGCGTATGACATCGCCGTGTCGGAGATCCGCAGATTCTTGCAGACGCACGAACTGGACGTCAAGCTGGTTCTGTTCGACGGCGCGCGCCCGGCGGCGAGCGCGGACTGGTACCGCGAACTGAGGCGCTTTTTGAGCGAGACTGACGAACTCGTGGAGCCGTCGGCTGCAGCGTGCGTTCAAATGTCAAGCGAGGCCGAATCGGATGAATTAAACGTCTGGTCCGAAGATGACGCTGCCGGGGCTTGTTGCAGTGTTGAACCCGAACCGATCGACCTTCGCGAATTGTTACCGGAAGCTGATGCGGTGCCAGTTGCTGAACCGGAAGCTCCGGCTGCGGCGAAGAAATCTAAGAAGCCAGAGGCTGATTCTTCGTCAGCAAAATATGCAGATGCGCGCTTGCACTTTTCGCGCGGCTATCTTGAGGATTATTCTGTTCCTTCGAGGAAAAGGATTCTGCGGGAAAAAGGCGTTTCGAAACAGGCATGTAATGCTTATAAAAAGAGTATTGCTCCTGGGGAGCGGCATGAGTCGCGTCCGTTGCCGGCCAGTGCGTCGCTACCTGATTTTCTCCGTGAGCCTGCGGAGACGTTCCAGCAGGCGCTGCTGCGCATGATCGATGAGCGCGGCCTGAGCGACCCGGAAGTGTACAAGCGGGCGAACGTGGACCGCAAGATGTTCTCAAAGATCCGCAAGAACCCGGATTATCAGCCGAAGAAAGAAACGGCGCTGGCGTTTGCGATCGCGCTGCATCTGGATGTATTTGCCACGGAAGATTTTCTGAAGAAAGCCGGCTATGCCTTTTCGCAGTCGAAGGCGGACCGCATCGTCGAGTTCTTCATCAGGCGAAATCAGTTCGACATCATCACGATCAATCAGGCGCTGTTCGACTACGATCAGAAGCAGCTTCCGGCGTAAAAAATGTCGCCTGGCAGGCGACCACGGACGAACTGCGTTGATGTATCCTTCATTCAGAAACAAAAACGAATGGAGGAATCATGATGGAGCAGGAAAAGAAAAGCAATCGCACGGAACTGGTGTTCATCCTTGATCGCAGCGGCTCGATGAGCGGACTGGAGAGCGACACGATCGGCGGCTTCAACGGCACGCTTGAAAAGCAGAAGAAGGTCGAAGGTGAAGCTCGTGTGACGACCGTGCTGTTTGACGACAAGTATGAACTTTTGCACGACCGCATCCCCCTGAACGAGGTGCGCCCGATGACCGATGAGGATTACTACGTGCGCGGCTGCACGGCGCTGCTTGACGCGGTGGGGCGTACGATCGACCGTATTGCAAACGCTCAGAAAAGCACGAAAGAGGAATTTCGCGCCGACAAGGTGATGTTCGTCATCATCACCGACGGCATGGAAAACGCCAGCAGCGAGTACAGCTACCGCAAGATCAAGAAGATGATCGAACGCGAACGCAAGGAGTACGGCTGGGAGTTCGTCTTCCTTGGCGCGAATATCGACGCGGCGGCGGAAGCCGAACGCCTTGGCATCAGGCGGGAGCGCGCGGCCCGTTACTGCGCCGATTCTGCCGGAACGGCACTGAATTTTGCCGCCGTCAGCGATATGGCTCTCTGCATGCGCAGGTCTTGCAAGTCTTCGGCAGATTTTGAAGCCAGCATGGACTCCGCCATGGATGAAGTCCGCGAGGATTATAAAATGCGCAGCGGCAAATAGGTGTCCAATCCCCAGAACTATATGACCAGGAAAATCATAAAAATGCAGCTGCCGGAGCAAACGTCTCCGGCAGCTGCATTTTGCTATAATAAGCAGGCAAACGCTTTTCGATGATCCCTGGCGTCCTTGTGTTTGTTTTGAATTTTTACGAACTGTAAAGGAGCATCCCCAATGACAACTCGCGTTCTGGTCATGTCGGACACGCACGGCGTGCTGCGTCCGAGCGTTCTGGAAGCGGCGCAGATGTGCCGTTATATCATCCATGCGGGCGATTTTGATGACGACAGCACCTATGACACGCTCGACGCACTGGCGCCGCTGTGCGCCGTGCGCGGCAACAACGACTGGTATCTGAGACAAAAGCTGCCTGTGTCCACGTCGTTCAAGATCGAAGACGTCCGCTTCTTCGTGGTCCACGATAGAACCGATGCGCTGCGCGAAATGCAGCCGCGGTCCGCGCGGGATTTTGATGTCGTTGTCTTCGGCCATTCGCACCGTTATTATGAAAAGCGCGAGGACGGCGTGCTCTGGCTTAACCCCGGCAGCTGCGGACGACGGCGCTTCGGCGGCTCGCTCTCGTTCGCCTGGCTGACGGTGGACGGGCGCAGCGTGACGGTGGAACGCGTCGACCTGCTGGAGGCGGGAAGGTAATAGCGCTGCAGCTGGAACTGCGATTTTTCAGAAAACTTAGTGAACAAAAATATAATTTACTACTGGCAATAAACTGTAAGTTGATTTATAATAGGGCGCACTCACACAGGAGGTGGAGAGTTTGACTCATGCGATCGAAGTAAAAGACCTTCACAAGTCATTCGGCTCCCTCGACGTGCTCAAGGGCGTTTCGCTCACCGTCGACGAGGGGGAAGTCATCAGCGTTATCGGGCCCAGCGGCTCCGGCAAGAGCACCCTGGCCCGCTGCATTGCCCGTCTGGAGAAGATCAACTCCGGCGAGATCTACGTGTACGGCCACCGCATGGACAGCGAAAAGATGTCCAACGCCAAGGAATCCGAGCTGCTCGGCATGATCTTCCAGCAGTTCAATCTGTTCCCGCACCTGAACGTTCTGGAGAACGTCGTCATGGCGCAGATGAAAGTCCGCGGCCGCTCGCGTGCAGAGGCTGAGGAAAAAGCGCGAGAGCTGCTCGACAAAGTTGGTCTGGCCGACAAAGTCGACTCGATGCCGGCCCAGCTTTCCGGCGGTCAGCAGCAGCGCGTTGCCATCGCCCGTGCCCTGGCGCTTGACCCGAAAGTCATGCTGTTTGACGAGCCCACGTCAGCCCTCGATCCCGAACTCGTCGGCGACGTTCTGAACGTCATCGCCGATCTGGCCAAAAGCGGCATGACCATGCTCATCATCACGCACGAGATGCTGTTTGCCAAGGAAGTTTCCGACCGAGTCATCTTCATGGCCGACGGCCACATCGTCGAACAGGGCACGCCCGACGACATCTTTGTCCATCCGACCAAGGAGCGGACGCGCGCGTTTTTGGGACGCGTCCTGTCACATTACGGTGCCGCTGCGCCTCATGCGGGGGAGGTTCAATAAATGGAACTCGATTTTTCGGTACTGCTTCCGTATCTTCACATGTTCTGGAAGGGTGTCGTCGTCACTATTCAGGCGTCGGCGCTCGGCGTGCTCTTCGGAAGCGCGCTTGGCATCTTTATCGGTGCGTTCCGCGTCATGCCCTTCAAGCCCCTGCGCTGGCTCATGGCTACTTATATCTACGTACTGCGCGGCACGCCGCTGATGATCCAGCTGTTCCTCATCTATTTTGGCCTGCCCGCGCTCGGCATCAACCTTGAGGCGTTCACAGCCGGCATCATCGGCATCGGCATCAACTCCTCCGGCTACGTGGGCGAGATCGTCCGCGGCGGCATCGAAGGCGTCGCTCAGGGCCAGTGGGAAGCGTCGAAGATGCTCGGCCTGTCCTACTGGCAGACGATGAAGATCATCATCCTGCCCCAGGCTATCCGCCACATGCTTCCTGCTATCGGCAACGAGTTCGTCACCCTCATCAAGGAGTCGTCGCTGCTTTCCGTCCTTGCCATCAGCGACCTGACCATGGTCGGCCAGCAGGTGCGCAGCGTCACCTACGCCTCGTTTGAGACGTTCATCTTCGTGGCGCTCGTCTACCTGTTCCTCACCAGCGTCACATCAGGTGCCTTGCAGCTGCTGGAAAGCCGCTGGAAGGTGAAGTAAGTTCAAAGCTGACACAAAGGCCCAAAGACACGAAGACCCAAAGAAGAACAGAGTAAACCAGCGCGGTGCTGCTCCAGCGCGATCGTGAAAGAGCTGCACCTGCAAGCGTTTAGAAAAAGCAAGCCGGGAACGCATTTGTTCTGCGTTCCCGGCTTGCTTTGTATCAAAAGATATTTCTTTGTGCCTTCGTGCAGGCTTTGAATTTGCCCTTACTGCGCCTTCACGCCCGGCCTGTCGGGATCGTTCTTCCACCGGCGGTGGAACCAGAACCACTGTTCCGGAGCCAGACGAACCATGTCTTCGAGCACGGCGTTGGCGCGCCGGGTGTACTCGGCGATGTTTTCCTTGCTGCGGCCTTCGGTCCCATCGCAGATGGCGGGCAGGATGCGGATCTTGTGCCGGAAGGGCCCCAGCCGCACGCCGTAAATCGTAATGAGCGGCACCTTGGCGGTCAACGACAGCGCGGCAGGCCCTTCCACCATGGTGGTGCGGCGGTTCAAAAACGTCACGGGCACGGCGTTGGGGCCGGCGTCCTGGTCGGCGATAAGGCCGATCCACTTGCCCGACTGTGCGTCGCGCACCATGCCGCGCACGTTCATCGCGCCCTTGCGGAGCGTGTGCTCGCCAAGATGCGCGCGATAACGCTCGATCAGCGCGGCGAACGACTGGTCATCGGCGTCGCGGGCGGCCGGCTCCATCGGATAACCGTGACGAGGGAACCACGGGCCGGTCACTTCCCAGTTGCCGAAATGTCCACTGAGGATGAAACAGCCTTTGTTTTCGGCTTTCAGCCGGTCGATGATCTCGCGCCCTTCGATTTCGACGAACATTCTCTCGATGAGTGAGGGATCGTTGACGGCTGCAAGGAACTCGACGATCATCCAGCTGTAATGTCTGTAGATGCCTTTGAGTGTCTGCTTGCGCCAGGCTTCATCATGCTCGGGAAAGGCTTTTTCGAGGGCTTCGAGCACGAGCCTGCGGCGGATGGGCACGATGGCAAAGATGCTGCGCAGCAGGCCGTAGAGGATCTTTCCTCTCCAGTCGGGATGCGCGAGGCTGCGGCGTAAAAATTCCGTAGCGGCGACGGCGATGCTCATTTAGGCGCGGCCGACCATGAAGTACTTTTTCTTGCCGAGACGCACGAGCGAGTAGTAGCCGCAGAGGACGTCCTTTTCTTCAAGGACGGTCTTCTCATCAGCGCGCACGCCGTTGACGGAAACGCCGCCGCCGGCGATCAGGCGCTTGGCCTCGCCCTTGCTCTTGCACGCGCCCACCTCGGCAAGCACGTCGGCAAGCGGCGCAGGCAGCGCGGCGACTTTGCCGCAGGGGGTCTCGGCCGCGAGGGTGTGGAGCATGTCTTCGGTGAGGTCTTCGGGGGTGAAGGCGCCGCCGAAGAGGATCTCGCTGGCGTGCTTGACGTTGTCGGCCACTTTTTCGCCGTGGACGATCTTCGTGATCTCATAGGCGAGCACGCGCTGGGCCTCGCGCTTTTCGGGCGCCTGCATGTGGCGGGCGACGAGAGATTCGATCTCTTCCAGCGGCAGGAACGTGAAGTACTTCAGCGTCTTCTCGATCGTGGCGTCTTCGCTGTTGACCCAGAACTGATAGAACTGGTACGGCGAGGTCTTGGCCGGATCGAGCCACACGGCGCCGCCTTCGGTCTTGCCGAACTTATGTCCGGCAGAGGTGAGCAGCAGGGGGTTGGTGCCGCCGTAGACGAGCGCGCCCTCTTCGTGCTTGCGGATGAAGTCGATGCCGCTGGTGATGTTGCCCTGCTGGTCGTTGCCGCCCAGCTGGATGCGGCAGCCGTAGGTGTTGTACAGGTGGTAGAAGTCGTACGACTGGAGCAGCGTATACGCGAACTCAGTGAACGAGAGGCTCTTGGTGGGGTCCTCGATGCGGCTGCGGACGTGCTCCTTGGCGATCATCTTGTTGATCGTGAAGTACTTGCCCACATCGCGCAGGAACTCGAGGAAGTTCATCGAGCTCAGCCAGTCGTAGTTGTTGGCGAGAATGGCGGAATTCTCACCGCAGTCGAAGCTGACGAAGTGAGCGAGCTGCTTTTTGACGCCTTCGACGTTGTGCGCGATCTGCTCCATGGTGAGCAGGTTGCGCTCGGTGCTCTTCATCGAGGGATCGCCGATCATGCCCGTGCCGCCGCCGGCAAGGACGATGGGACGATGCCCCAGTTTCTGGAGCCAGGCCAGGCCCATGAGAGGGATCAGGTGTCCGACGTGAAGGCTGTCGGCCGTGGGGTCGAATCCCACATACGCCGTCACCATGCCGCTGTCGAACAGTTTCTTGACGCCCTCGTCGTCGGTCGTCCAGTCGATAAAGCCGCGTGCGCGCAGAACTTCAAGCGCATTCTGTGCCATTTACAATCAGATCCTTTCAAAATGGATAATATGACGGATTGAAAAACGAGAACTCGTTAATCTTAACATATTCCTCCGTCAAAAGGCCACGCCCGGAATGTGCTCATTTATTCAGGAAAGGCATAAGCAGCGCTCGCAAAAAACAGTGCAATTTCACTGTTGCAAAAATACGAAAAGTATGGCTTAATAGAATAAGGTTTATGACTTTCTGTACAAAGGTGATCGTCATGTACGAACGTGAAATGGAAGAGAATGCGCTGCTTCGCAAGGCCGCCGGCGAGATCGCGGCCACAGTGTCTGCGCTGATCGGCTTCGACGTGATCATCGCAGACCTTCGGGGCGTAGCGGTCGGTTCCAGCGACGACCGCTGGCTGAATATGCTGCTTGCCCCCGCCCGTGCGGCGGCGGAGAGCGGCGAAACGGTAGAGACTTCCGGCGGCAGAGGCGCTTTCAGCGGCGTGTCCTGTCCCGTTCAGTCGATGAACGGCCGAGCAGCGGGGGCCGTATCCATCGCCGGCGAGCCGGCGCGGGTGCGTCCGTTTGCGGCCATCGTCAGCCGGCAGGTCGAACTGCTGCTGCGCGAACGCGAACTGTACGCGTTTGCCGGCAACCGCGAGAGCACGCTCGAAAATCTTCTTCAGGACATCGGTTCGTTCGTGCCCGGCGTCAGTAACGAAGCTCTGCTGGCCTCGCGTGCCGCAGAGTTCGGCTACGACCGGGAGCGCGACTACACAGCCGTCGCGGTCGATCTGTACCAGTTCGGACGCTTTGCGCTCGAGACGCGCGAACAGGTCCGCGATAAGCGCGAAAACATTCAGACCCGCATCCTCAACGTCAAAAAGGCTGTGCTCGCCTCTATCCGCAAGGTCTTCTGCGGCGCCTGCGACATCTCGGCGACGCTCGGCAACAACCGCTTCGTCATCCTGCACGCCGCTCCCGGCGAGGACGGCGCGGCGCAGCCTGAGCTGACGCACCGCCTGGCGCAGCAGACGCTCGAAGCGATCGAGGAGTTTGGTCTCAAGGCAGCTGTCGGCATCGGCGCTCCCGCCCGCGGCATCCCGGCACTGGCGGTCAGCTATCAGGAAGCCTGGAAAGCGCTTTTCCTCGGCAAGAAGTTCTGCACCCGTCCCGGCGTCTACGAGATCTCCGAGTACCGTCTGGAGGACGTGATCACCACGATCGACGCGCCTGTGCGCGCGCGCTACGTCAGAGCCGTGACCGGCAGCTTCCGCAGTGATCCCGACTGGAACCAGATGCGCGAGACGATCCGCGGCTGGTGCGAGAGCTCGTTCTCGCTCATCGAGGCAGCCAAGCGCCTGCACATCCACCGCAACACGCTCATCTACCGAATGGACAAGATCGCCCGAGAGACAGGTCTCGATCTGCACGATTTCCGCACATGTCTCAATCTCTATCTGGCGCTTGTCATGGATCAGTACACCGGTCCGGCGGTGAAAGAGCAGAGCAATGCCGAGAATTCCGAGTTTTGACGACTAAAAAAATCCGCGTCCATTGACGCGGATTTTCTTTTGTATTATACTGAAATCAGACCGCTGTTATGCGGATGAAAACATCTATCTGCTGAGGAGAGAGGCTCTATGAACAATCTGCTGCTGAAAAACGCGGACCTGTACGCACCCGAACACAAAGGCGTCGTCGACGTGCTCGTGCTGAACGGCAAAGTTGCCGCCGTCGGTCCTAAGCTCGACGTCAAACTGCCTGAACTTGAAGTCATCGACCTTGAGGGCGCCCTTGCCGCGCCGGGCATCGTCGATCATCACAACCACTTCGGCGGCGCCGGCGGCGAAGGCGGCTTCAACTTCCGCACGCCTCCCGCACAGCTTTCCACGTTTGTCAAAGCCGGCATCACGACCGCTGTCGGTCTGCTCGGCACCGACGGGATCAGCCGCTCGCTCGTCGAACTGCTGGCCAAGGCCCGCGCGCTTGACATCGAGGGACTGAGCACCTGGATCTACACCGGCGCGTATCAGCTCCCCGGCCCTACCATCACGGGCAAAGTCGGCAGCGACATCGCCTGGATCGATAAGATCATCGGCTGCAAGATGGCCCTGTCCGATCACCGCAGTTCGCATCCGGCGGCTGAGACGATCCGAGCTCTCGTTTCCGAAGTGCGCGTGTCGGCCATGCTTGCCGGCAAAAAGGGCGTCGTCTGTGTCCACATGGGCAGCGAGCCCACCGGCCTCGATCCGCTTCGCGCCGCGATCAAAGACAGCGAAGTGCCGCCCACTCACTTTATGCCGACGCACGTCACGCGCAACCGCACGCTGCTGGATGACACGATCGCCTGGATCAAGGACGGCGGGCTTGGCGACATCACGGCTCATGACGACACCTGGGAGTGTGTCGCTCACGTCGTCGAGAGCGGCGCCGATCTGTCGCACGTCTGCTTCAGCTCGGACGGCAACGGCAGCATGCCCAAGTTTGACGAGAAGAAGAATCTGATCGGCATGGGCGTCGGCGATCCCGCTTCGATCCTTGCCGCCATCGGCGACTGCCTCCGCCACGAAGTCGTCAGCGCTGAGAACGCCTTTGCCTTTGCCAGCACCAACCCGGCTTTCTGGCTTGGCCTGCCCGGCAAGGGGAAAGTTGAAAAGAACTACGACGCCGACATCATGGTCCTCAATCCTGATTTCACCCTCCGCTCCCTCGTCGCTCGCGGCCGCGTCATGATGCGCGACGGTCAGGTGCTCGTGAAGGGAACGTTTGAGTAGAGGCTTGCTCATCAAAATCATCAAAAAAGATCGAAAAATCCCGCGCTCCGAATTTTTTCCGGAACGCGGGATTTTTTGTGTCGCAGTATTACGCTTTCGGGCGGTGCAGCACCAGCACGGTGATTTCTGCCGGGTCAAAAATGCGCAGAGGAAAACCATTCCACAGCGACGTGCCGGGACTGTTGAAGAGCTTCATCCCGTCAACGTCATACCAGCCTTTGACAAAACCCTTGTTGGCCCGTGCTACGATCAGGTCGAGTCCAGGCATCATGCCGCCGTGAGTGTGTCCTGAAAGCTGGAGGACGACGCCGCCTTTGGCGTTTTCGCGCGCGGCTTCGGGGCGGTGAGCGAGCAGGATCACAGGCGCGCCGGCCGGAGCGCCTGACAGCGCTTTTTTAAGATCGGGCGCCGTGTAGCCCATGCGTCCGCCCTGCTGATCCGGAACGCCGGCGATGATCAGCCGGCCCGTGCCGAGGCTGAGCACGCGGTGCTCATTTTCCAGCCAGGTGAGGCCGAATTTTTGCAGCTGCTCTTTCCAGGCGTGATAGCCTGAATAATACTCATGGTTGCCGGACGAGGCAAACACGCCCAGCGGCGCGGAAAGGCCCGACAGCGGTTCGAGGTCGGCACCGCGGCGGCTTACTGGACCGTCGACGAAATCGCCCGGCATGACGATCAGATCGGGCTTTTCGGCCATGGTGCGAGCTACGATGGCCTCAAACAGCGGGCGGCGGTTCAGCGCACTGGCGTGAAGATCGACGAGCATGGCGACTTTTTTGCCCTCAAATTCAGCTGACAGACCGGGGAGCTCCACGTCGTGATACTTCACATCGGGCACGCGAACGGCCTCCCATGTGCCCCAAACGGTGGAGACGACCGCCAAGGCGAGCACGAACGCCGATGCCGCGGCGGCGGGGAATTTTCGCGGCATGTTGACGGCAAGGCGCGGAAAGAGCCTGTGGACGGGGAGGAGCCTGTACAGAAGCCAGGTCAGGTCTTTCAGCACTGTCAGGATAAAAGCGACGACGAGCAGATTGTACAGCAGCGAGCCGGCGATCATGCCCCAGCGGGGCAGGTCGGGCGCGAAAAACATGCCGCCGCCGAGCCAGCCGAAGATGTGATTTTTGCCCGCGCCGACCAGCAGCGGCACGAACAGGAGCAGCTTGACCAAAAAGTTTATCCGCAGCGGCAGCAGCAGACTGAGCGCCTCATACGCTGCCATGATGAACGGCGCGTAGAAAAATGCTCTCATGGATACCTCCCAAACTCAAAGATTCGATCTCCATATTTAACACATGGAGCGGGCTCCAGGTCAAGAACGCGCAAATAAAAAAACTCCCCCGCTCGTAGCGGAGGAGTGATGACAAAGCAAATTACCAGGCGGCGACGCAGCCGTCGGCGCGCGGTTCGGTGGCGCCCACGAGCGTGCCGTCTTCAGTGCGCAGGATCATCTCGCCGCGGCCGAACGTGCCGCTGTCGGCGTCGCACTTGATGTCGTGCCCCATGCGGGCGAGACGCTGATACGCCGCGGGCGAGAATCCCGGCTCGATCTCGATGGTCTTTTTGCCGGTCCACTGCCAGCGGGGCGCGTCGAACGCCTGCTGCGGGTTGAAGCCGAAGTCGATCATGTTCATCAGCACCTGAACGTGTCCCTGCGGCTGCATGTAGCCGCCCATCACGCCGAACGGGCCGACGGGTTCGCCTCCTTTGGTAAGGAAACCGGGGATGATGGTGATGTAGGGGCGCTTGCCCGGCTCGACGACGTTGGGATGCTCCGGATCGAGCGAGAAGCCGGCGGCGCGGCAGTTGAGCGAGATGCCGGTGCCGGGGATGACGATGCCGGAGCCGAACTGCTTGTAGTTGCTCTGGATGAACGACACCATGTTGCCCTCGCCGTCGGCGGTGCACAGATAGACCGTGCCGCTGGCCTCGGGCTTGCCGGGCTCGGGCAGGATGGCCTGATCGCCGATCAGTGCGCGGCGGACGGCCGCGTACTCGTCGCTGAGCATCTCCCTGACTGGCACATTGGCGAAGCGGGGATCAGCGACATAGCGGGCGGCGTCGACGAAGGCCAGCTTGATAGCCTCGATCTGGCGGTGGAACGTCTCCGGCGCGTCGCGGTGCGTGAACTCGAAGCCCTTGAGAATGTTCAGAGCCATCAGCACCGTGATGCCCTGGCCGTTGGGCGGCAGCTCCCACACGTCGTAGCCGCGGTAGTTGACGCTCAGCGGCTCGACCCACTCGGGATCGACAGTGGCGAGGTCCTTCGCGCAGAGGAAGCCGTCGGTGGTCATCGAGTATTTGAGGATCTTCTCGGCGAGCTCGCCCTCGTAAAAGGCCTTGGCGTTCGTCTCGCCGATCAGGCGCAGCGTGCGAGCCTGATCGGGATTCTTCCACAGTTCGCCGGGATGCGGCGCACGCCCGTTCGGGGCAAATGTGTCGAACCAAGGCTTGAAGACCGGATCGGTCATGATCTTTTTATAGTTCTGGAAATTCCTGTTCCAGAAAAAGGCTACCGTAGGCGCGACGGCATGTCCTTCTTCGGCCAGCGAGACCGCGGGGGCGAGATCATCAGCCAGGCTCAGTCTGCCCATGCTTTCGCTAAGCACCGCCCACGTCTTCGGCGCGGCGGGAACGGTGGCGGAAGCCCAGCCCTTGTCAGGCATGGAAGTGAAGCCGCGGCGCTGGAACTCCTTCAGCTTGAAGGCGAGGGGAGCGCGGCCGCTGCCGTTGATGCCGTGCAGCCTGCCGTCTTTCCAAATGATCGCGAAGTTGTCGCTGCCGATGCCGTTGCTCGTCGGCTCGACGACCGTCAGAGCGGCGGCGGTGGCGATGGCTGCGTCGATGGCGTTGCCGCCCTTTTTGAGAACTTCAAGGCCTGCCTGAGCGGCAAGGGGATGCGAGGTGGCAACCATGCCACGCGAGCCGTAGATGACGTTGCGCTGCGAAGGGAATGGATTATACCAGGGATCGAATTTCAAGAAAATCACCTCAGGAAATAATTTTTTTAGTCATGAAACATTGTAGATTTTACCAGATTTTACATCATGCCGCGACAAAAAAACTGAAAGCGTGATAGAATATATTCGCGGAAAAATGATTTTTCCGCGAGTAGCAGTAGACGGAAACGCCGCAATGCTGTACAATGCAGGCGGCTTTTCAAAATCGCAACGTTTACAGGAGGCTTTTGAAGAAAATGAAGAAGTTTTGCCGAGTTTTTGCTCTGCTTGCCGTTATGACGATGGTCGCTGCCGGCTGCGCTTTTGCCGCTGACAAGATCGCCGTCGTGAATTCTCAGTTCGTGCTGCGCAATCATCCCCGCGCCGATCAGACGCTGAAGCGCCTTGAGGCGATGATGCGTGCCAAGCAGCAGGAAGCCGCCAAGGAAGCCGAAAAGGCGACCGACCGCGACAAGAAGGCTCAGATCGTCGCCAAGAAGCAGCGCGAGGCTGCCGAGGAAGAGCGCAAGCTGATGCAGCCGCTGGAGAAGGAGATCTTCGCCGCGATCCGCACCGTGTCCCGCGCCAAGGGCTGCGACGTGGTCTGCGAGATGGGCGCCGTGATCATGGGCGGCGTCGACATCACCCAGGACGTCATCGCCGAGCTGAAAAAGAAGAAGTAACGCGTCTCAGACGTCAGTATGCGCGGAGGAATCGCTTTCAGCAGCGGTTCCTCCTTATTGTTATATCGGCATAATACAGGCGCGGCTCCCGCGCTCAAGGAAACCCTGATTAATTCGCCCGCGCCCCGCCGGGTCTTTCGCCGCCTGGCTGCGTCGAAGCTCATCACCATAGCCCCACTATGCCTCTTCGCTTCTCCTTGCCAGACGACGAAATCCCTCGGCAGTTCATCGGGCTCATTTAATCAGTGTCTCCTTAACTTTCACAGACGGAGGCAAATCACATGGCAGACATCAAATGGCAGGTCGTACAGGCGGAGTTCCCCGAGGACTGCAACGTCATCGTCGGGCAGAGCCATTTCATCAAGACGGCGGAAGATCTTTATGAGGCGCTTGTCACCTCGGCGCCGTCCATCGAGTTCGGCGTCGGCTTTTGCGAGGCTTCAGGCGACTGCAAGATCCGTTACGAGGGCAACAATCAGGAGATGGTCGACCTGGCCGTCAAAAACGCGCAGAAGATCGCCGCGGGACACACGTTCTTCGTCGTCATGCGCAAGGCGTATCCGATCAACGTGCTCGACCGCGTGAAGAACTGTCAGGAAGTCTGCCGCGTCTTCGCCGCGACGGCCAATCCGCTGCAGATCCTCATCGCCGAGACTGAGCAGGGGCGCGGCATCGCCGGCGTGATCGACGGCTTCCCGCCCAAGGGCGTGGAAACGGCAGACGACATCGAAGCCCGCCGCGCGCTGCTGAGCAAGATCATCGGCTACAAGCGCTAAACCGGGAATGGCGGTCAAAAAAGCGGTAAAGCGCTACTGCTGCATCGAATGCGGCTACGTGTCGCTCGTGCCCATGGGCAAATGCCCCCGCTGCGGCTCGTTCGGCACGCTGGAGGAGGAAGCTCCGGCCGTTGCGCCCAGCATGGCGGCCGAAGGCAAGGCGACCATCCTCACGCCGCTGTCGATCAGCGAACTGGAGCCGCCCAAGCGGCTGCCTTCCGGCTTTGGCGAGCTCGACCGCGTACTCGGCGGCGGCTGGGTGCCAGGCGGCGTCGTGCTGCTCGGCGGCCAGCCCGGCATCGGCAAATCGACCCTGCTGCTCCAGGTGTGCGGACATGTCTCGTCCAGGGGCGGAAAAGTGCTCTACATCTCCGGCGAAGAGTCGCCGTCGCAGCTTGGACTGCGCGCCAAAAGGCTGGACGTGCTGCATGACGGGCTTGACGTGTGCTGCCACACCGTGATCGACGACGCGCTGGCCCTGGTGAAAGATCATGAACTCGTGATCGTCGACAGCGTTCAGGCCATGCGCACCTCGCAGGCCGAAGGCTGGCCGGGCACGCCCACGCAGGTGCGCGCCGTGGCGCAGGTCTGCGTCAACCATGCCAAGGAGCACGGCGTGCCGATGGTGCTCGTCGGGCATATCACCAAAGAAGGCCGCATCGCCGGCCCAATGCTGCTGGAGCATATGGTCGACGCCGTTGTCATGTTCTCCGACGACGCCTCGTCCGTCTACCGCACCCTGCGCGCCAGCAAAAACCGCTACGGCGGCACTGACGAGATGGGCATCTTTGAGATGAGCGCCAGCGGCCTGAGCGAAGTGCCAGATCCCAGCTATCTCTACTGGAACCGTGCCGACGACACCGTGTCGGGCGTGGTGATGACTGTCGTGCTCGAAGGTTCACGCCCGCTCGTGGCTGAGCTCCAGACGCTGGCGAGCGAGACGGCATTTGCCTATCCCAAACGCTCGGGCATCGGCGTGGGTGCGAACAAGATCGGCATGCTGCTGGCCGTGCTGCAGAGCCGTGCCGGACTGCCCTCGGCGCGGGCCGACATCTATTGCAACGTCGCCGGAGGTCTGGAGATCCACGATCCAGGCGCTGATCTGGCGCTGACCGCGTCGCTGGCTTCGGCGCTGACAGGCCGCAGTCTGCCGCCTGAGTGCTGCCTGATCGGCGAGGTGGGGCTGGCCGGCGAGGTGCGTCCCGTTTCCGGCTTGACGCAGAGGCTGCGCGAGGCCGCACGTCTTGGCTTCAAGCGCGCGGTCGTGAGCTCGCGCGAAAAAAAATCGGACCAGCCCGAGGAGATCGAGCTGATCCGCGTCCTTTCCATCGGCGAAGCTTTGGCGCGCGTCGGCGTGATGCCGGAATGACTTTTATTTAAGGAAACGCTGATAAAATACGTCATCTCCTGCGAAACGCTGCCCGAGGGTCTTCTCCGACGTACGGAAGTACGCCTCCGAAGCCCCTTTCGGACAGGTTTCTTCGGATCTGACGCATTTTCTCAGGTTTCCTGTGCGCTCGTTAAATTCTGCATAACAGAATTTAATCCGCATTTCCTTAAATTCAGTGATTATACGGGAAAAAACTGTTATAATCGCTAAGAGTTTTTAATGCTTGCACAATCGTTTTTTTAGGAGGAAGTTTTGCATGGAATACGATTTCAGGTCGATCGAAAAGAAGTGGCAGACCTACTGGGACGAGCACAAGACCTTCAAGGTTACTGAAGATCCCGCGTTCCCGCCCGAGAAGCGCCGCTACGTCCTCGACATGTTCCCCTATCCTTCGGGCGCCGGCCTTCACGTCGGCCATCCTGAGGGCTACACCGCAACCGACATCTACTGCCGTTACATGCGCATGAACGGCTACAACGTGCTGCATCCCATGGGATTCGATTCGTTCGGCCTGCCTGCTGAGAACTATGCCATCAAGACCGGCACGCATCCCAAGGTGACGACCGAGAAGAACATCAACGTCTTCCGTGAGCAGATCAAGTCGCTTGGTTTCAGCTACGACTGGGACCGTGAAGTGTCGACCTGCACGCCCGACTATTACAAGTGGACGCAGTGGTTCTTCCTTCAGATGTTCAAAAAGGGACTGGCCTATGAGGCGCAGATCCCGATCAACTGGTGCCCCTCGTGCAAGACCGGCCTGGCCAACGAAGAGGTCAAGGAGGGCCATTGCGAACGCTGCGGCACGCAGGTGCACCGCAAGAATCTGCGCCAGTGGGTGCTGAAGATCACAGCCTATGCCGAGCGTCTGCTGAAAGACGTCGACAAGCTCGACTGGCCCGAGCCGATCAAGATCATGCAGCGCAACTGGATCGGCAAGAGCACCGGCGCCGAAGTCACATTCGAGATCGAAAACGGCAAGGGCGAGCTGACCGTCTACACCACGCGCCCCGACACGCTGTTCGGCGTCACCTACATGGTACTGTCGCCCGAGCATCCGCTCGTTGACAAGATCACGACGCCTGACAACAAAGAAGCCGTGGAGAAATACGTTCACGACGCGGCGCTCAAGTCTGACCTTGAGCGCACCGACCTGAACAAGGACAAGACGGGCGTGTTCACCGGCGCGTATGCGATCAACCCGCTCAACAATGAGCGCGTGCCGATCTGGATCTCCGACTACGTACTCATCAGCTACGGCACCGGCGCGATCATGGCCGTGCCCGCGCACGATTCGCGCGACTGGGAGTTCGCCAAGAAGTTCGGCCTGCCCATCATCGAAGTGCTCAAGGGCGACGTGGACGTGCAGGAGCAGGTGTACGAGGGCGACGGCCCGCACGTCAATTCCGGCTTCCTGAACGGCATGGGCGTTGACGAGGCAATCGACACGGTCATCAAATGGCTGGAAGAGCGCGGCAAGGGACACAAAGCCGTCAACTACAAGCTGCGCGACTGGGTGTTCTCGCGCCAGCGCTACTGGGGCGAGCCGATGCCGCTCATCCACTGCCCGCACTGCGGCACTGTGCCTGTTCCCGAGGATCAGCTGCCGCTTCAGCTGCCCGAGGTGCAGAAATACGAGCCCACCGGCACGGGCGAGTCGCCTCTGGCCAACGTGGACGAGTGGGTGAACTGCACCTGCCCTGTCTGCGGCGCGCCGGCCAAGCGCGAGACGAACACGATGCCCCAGTGGGCCGGTTCGTGCTGGTACTACCTGCGCTATCTCGATCCTCACAACGACAAGGAATTCGCTTCGCGCGAGGCGGTCGACTACTGGATGCCCGTCGATCTCTACGTAGGCGGCGCCGAGCACGCCGTGCTCCATCTGCTGTACGCCCGCTTCTGGCACAAAGTGCTGTTCGATCTCGGCCTGGTCAACACGGACGAGCCGTTCATGCGCCTCGTCAATCAGGGCATGATCACCTCGTTCGCTTATCAGCGTCCTGATAAGTCGCTCGTGGCTGTCGATCAGGTCGACGAGAACGGCGGCGTCTACACTGAGAAGGGCACGGGCGTCAAGCTGGAGCGCGTCATCGCCAAGATGTCCAAGTCGCTGAAGAACGTCATCAACCCTGACGAGATCATCAAGGAGTACGGCGCTGACTCGCTGCGTCTGTACGAGATGTTCATGGGCCCGCTGCAGATGTCTAAGCCATGGTCCACGCAGGGCCTCCAGGGCGTGCACCGCTTCCTTCAGAAGGTCTGGAAGGTCTGCACCAAGCTGCTTTCTGACGAGCCGATGCCGGCCGATCTGAAAAAGCTGCTGCACAAGTCGATCAAGAAGATCAGCGCCGATACCGAGACGCTCAACTTCAACACGGCCATCTCGCAGATGATGGTGCTCATCAACGAGGCGGGCAAGTGCGACTGCTGCTATCGCGAGATGATGGATCCGTTCGCGCGTATGCTCTCGGCCTACGCGCCCCACATGGCGGAAGAGCTGTGGGAGCTGCTCGGCAACGCTCCCAGCGTTGCGAAGACCAAGTGGCCTTCGTTTGACCCGGCCTTTGCCGTCGACGACATGGTGACCATCCCCGTGCAGTTCAGCGGCAAGGTGCGCGAAAAGCTTGATCTGCCTGCCGGACTGGACAAGGACGCGCTGCTTGCTGCCGTTATGGAGAACGAGAACGTGAAAAAGCGTCTTGAGGGCAAAACGATCATCAAGACTATCGTCGTGCCCGGAAAGCTGGTCAATCTGGTGGTGAAGTAAATGCCCGCGCTGGTGCTGATCACGGCGCCAGCGGGGGCACATCCCCGGCTGCGGGCGGAAACGCTCTCTAGGCTGAAAAAAAACGGCTACGCGCTGGAGCGGCGTCTGGAAACTGCCGTGTGGGCTGATCTGTTTGAAGAGGCTCTGACGCCGAGCCTCTTCTCTTCGCAGCGCATCTTTGAGGTGGACGACGGCAAGTCGCTCGGCCCCCTGCCGGAAAAGTTCGTCAAAAACGTCGAAAAGGGCGACGCTGAGTCAGTCTTCCTGATTTTCTCGGAGAAAACGCTGCAGAAAGAGCTTGGCGCGGCGTACAAGATGGCTGAGCTCGTCCCCTACGAGTCAGCGCCCTACTGGCCCAGTCAGCGCGCCGGCTGGCTGCAAAAACTGGCCCGTGAAAAAGGCTGGTCTCTCGATCCGGGGGCCGCAAGTCTGCTGGCCGAGTGGATCGAAGACGAGGAAGAACTGCGCAGCGAACTGGAAAAACTGGGACAGGCTGCGCCCAAAGGCCGCATTACCGCCGCGCTGGTCAACTCGCTGTCGATCGACGAGGGCGGCAAAGGAATGCTGAATCTGCTCGATGCCGTCGCGAAAGCCGACGTGCCCGAAACGCTGAAAAGTCTGGCGCTGCTGCGCGAAGAAGGGGAGCTCATCCCTATCCTTGCCGCAGTGCACAAGCGTGTGCGCGGCGCGTGTCTGATCGGCCTGCTTGGTGATGAAGCCGCGTCGGCCATCCATCTGACGGCGTTTCAGACCAAAACTGCAAAGGCGATGGCTCGTCTCTATGGCTCGCAGCTTCTTGCCCTTGTCCTGGGCGAACTGATCCGCCTGTCGTGGAGCGAGCGCAATGGCGACGGCGAAGGCTGGGAAGGACTGGAAAAACTGCTGCTTGCGGCGATGTCGCGGGCAAGCGGACGATAAGGGAACGCTGATAAAATACATCATCTCCTGCGAAATACTGTCCAAGGGGCTTCTTCAACGTACGACAGTACGCCTCCGAAGCCCCTTGCGGACAGGCTTCTTCGGATCTGACGCATTTTCTCAGCGTTCCCGAGCGCTCGTAAAATTCAGCATTGAATTAAACAGCGTTTTCATAGCAAAAAGACGCCGAAGGATGAACGATCATCCTTCGGCGTCTTTTTTAACGCGTGCTTATTCAGCAGCTTTGGCTTCGCCGGAGAGGGCTTTCACCTTTGCGGTCAGCAGAGCCTTCTTGCGGGCAGCCGTGTTGCGGTGGATCACGCCTTTGACGACAGCCTTGTCGAACACGGACTGAGCAGCGTTCAGGCTGGCGACGGCGGCCTCGGCATCACCCTTCTCAACGGTGGCCAGGACCTTCTTCAGAGCGGTCTTGCAGCGGCTCTTCCAGAAACGGTTGTAAAGACGGTTTCTCTCGGACGTGCGGACACGCTTGATAGCGGACTTCTTATTGGGCATTCGGTTCACCTCCTCCGGTTAAACAGTATGCATTCTACCACGGAAAGTAGATAGTACGCAACAATCAAGCGTTATTCTACCAGAAAAATAATAAAATGGGGAGAGCTTCGGAGAATTTTTGCTATTTCTCTTGGAAAAAATAAAGTGCGCGTTCATCGATTGTAGCAGAAATATTTCTTTATGACGTCCCTTTCAGAGTAATGAACAGGACGATATGCTATTCATCCTCCTGCATTTTCCTGAATACGCTCCGTCTCAGCATCACCTCGGCCGGGAGTTCCCCAAGGATATAGCATCCGACGAGCTCGCCGACAGCGATGCAGGCGGCCATCAGCGGAAGCGGGAGCTCGAGGCCGCAGCCCCATCTCAGCACCGGCGGGATGATCGCGGCATTTGCCAGGACCGTCGGGACAGGCGCCAGCCAGCGTCTGTGGCGTAGCATCCACGTGCCCCATGCGCCGATCAGCGTGGCGAAACTGCCGAAGAGCACGTCCCCAATTATAGCCTCGCCATACAGATTTCCCAGCAGGCAGCCGATGAACAGCCCCGGAACAGCTGCCGGCGTGAACATCGGCAGGATGGTCAGAGCTTCGGCGATCCTGATCTGCACCGGCCCCAAAGAGATGGACTCAAAGGCCAGCGTCAGCGCAACATAAGCCGCGGCGATGAGCGCGCTGTAGGTAAGTTTGCGAGATGAAAGGATTTAGCGTCATTATTCAAAACAACTTGCGTGCAGTATCTTTGAGCAACCAGATGAGCCAAACTAAAGGCAAAAGCCAATAATTTGTCGCACGAAGAAGTGCGATGTGTTTTCGTTTTGTTGCACTCCATATAGCAGGAAATTTATTTTTCATCTGCTGATCAATCTGAGCGAGTTCAGTTCGACTGTTACGATAAAGTCCCATTGTGATATAAATGTGAAATTCACCTTCAAGCACATTAGCGATGCTTCGTTCAATATAAGATCTTAGTGGTGCCGGCAGGGGGCCTAAACGTGAATAAAACTGAAGCAGGCTGTCCAAAACATGCCTATGCTGATCTTTATTGCGTTGCATACTTTGAGTGTTAACGCTCTGGCCATTGCGTCCGAGTCTGTACTGATACACAAAGCCTTTGTGAAAATATGCAGTTCTAATGAATGGTATCGGGTAAACATTATATTCACAGTCAACGTAAAAGCAGTGTTCATCGAGCCTGATATCATGATCCTGTAAAATAGCAGTCTTGATCGTAAGGGAATGCATAGGGAGTGTTTTTCTCAGTTCAGTTTTTGTGAGATCAACGGTCGTGCCGTACAGTTCAGGACATTCTGCACATGAAACTTCATCGATTATATCAAAAGTTCTATCGCAGACGCTGCGGTAATCAGCAACGACAAGATCGGTATCAAGCTCTTTCAGTTTATTAATAAATGCAGGTAGCTCTGAGCTGTCTAACCAGTCGTCGCCGTCGAGAACTTTAAAGTACTTTCCTTTTGCGTAGCGAATCCCGAGATTGATCGTAGAACCGTGGCCCCCGTTTTCTTTGTCGTGGAGAAAAAAAGAAGTTGGAAAGCGTTTGCAGAATCTTTGGGCGATTTGAGCTGTTTGGTCCTGCGAACCGTCGTTGATTACACGGACTTCAAACAAGTCAATGATTTCTGGGATGGCGCATGAATTCAGACAGCGTTCAAGATAAGCTTCGACGTTATAAGCAGGAACAACGATGGTAAGAACTTTTTCCATAGAAGTATCTCCTTTGAAGAGCTCTTTGATTAGACCTTCAAACTATTTGTTTGAAGGTTACTGGTTTTCAATTTTTAGTGGGGATTAATCAGTGGTTTCTTAATGGTTATTGCTTCCGTTGTTTAAGGGTAATGACATTGACATATGCTATGAGTGTAATTGCGGCTAGGGAAAAACATAAAACGGTACTATATGAAACGAGCTAACGTTTACGAAGTATTTGTTTAATTATGTTTATGAGTAGCAATGTCAGGCGAATACTACCAAGATGAATACAAAAGCATAGAGCCTTTTCTCTGAATCTTTTCCCGTACGTTAGCAAATGAAGATGGTTACGTGCAAAAGAATTGATATGTTGACGTCTTATCTCAGTGTCAAAATCTGAGAGAATAATAAGGTACATAGACATAAACTGGGAGATAAAAGCATTCAGTGCCATACGTAGATCCCCAGTTGTACATGCTATGTGTTTTTGACTTGTGATGATATTATTCTCAACGTCTAAGAGTCTTTGTTCTGAACGGGTACGAGAGAGACTTTGAGTATGTTGAACATACACGTATTGTGAGCCGGGAACAGCGGAAAAGATACGAGCTGCAAGTGCGAGGCGTACGCACCAATCCATGTCTTCGCTGGTGACTCTTGGTACAAAAGCTAAATTGTGGCGCTTAAATAGTTCCCTTCTTATAGCTTTTCCCCATGCGCTGAAAGTAAATAAACCGCGTGTAAAGAAATCTGTAAAATTGTATTTTAATTCTCCTGTGTTACATGAAAATTCATGGAGTCGCAAAACTGCTCCATCTTCTGCTGTTTTTTTAAATCCGAATGCAATAACATCTGCATTCGTAGCGCGAATATTCGTTTCTAAATCAGAAAGAAGTGTATCGCTGTCAATCATATCGTCGGCATCGACAAAAAGAATATAATCGCCTTGAGCTATTGTAATGCCCTTGTTTCTTGTAGAACTCAGACCCGCATTTTGCTGGTGTAATATATGGACGTTTCTGTGCGATGTAAAAGAATCACAAATATAACCTGAGTTATCTGTTGAGCCATCGTCGATAAGTATGACTTCATAATCAGCGTTTTTTTGAACTAATATACTCTTCAAACAAGATAATAGGTAGTTTTCAGCGTTATAAACGGGGATTATTATAGAAAAGAGAATTTTACGCATCGCTTGGCCTCATCAAATAGCAGAATTATGATAAAAAAAAGAAAACAGATAAAAGCGCCAGTAGTTGAGGAAATATCTTAAACGGAGAGAAAAAGGGAGTTGTTTTACAGTTACGAGATAACGGTAAGCGAATAATGTTCCATGAATGTTCTTTAATCTTGTCGCTACAGAATTATGTGTGAGACCATCGGGTAGGTAGTTGCAGATGCAAATGATCTCATTAAAGAAACATGTTTTATAACCGTGCTCGGCGATTTTAAACCAAAGCGTGGCCTCAGTCAGAAAATTCTCTCCAGGAAATTCTGGAAATTTAAATGTTCGAAGGACGCTTGTATAAAACGCATCGGCCCTATCTCCGCTTATACCATATTGTTTTTGCTGTGGGGAGAACAACTCAAGGTGTTTCCCTTGAAAAGTTGTTCCAATGTAATTTTGAGGGGTATATCCCTTAAGGCCTGAAATGCCAGCAAATTTAGCTTTTTTTTTCTGTATTTCTCCAAACCAGTAATGAACTCTTTCAAGCGAATTGGGTGTCAGATAATCGTCAGAATCGACGATAAAAAAGATTTCACCTCGTGCTAAATCACTACCTCTGTTAATGGCTCGATGTTTACCACCATTGGGGACTTTGTAGTAGCGAATATCGATCTTGTTCTCGGAGATGAGCTTATGAAAAAGATCTTGTGTGCTATCGTTAGATCCGTCGTCGATTACTAGCCACTCAAAATCATGGTAAGTCTGCGCGAGGAGAGATTGATAAAGCTGTGAAATAATATAAGATCTGTTATACGTTGGCGTGAAAACTGTTATTTTCATTAATAGTTACTCCCATCTGATTGTAATTGATGATTTCCCTTGTCGTTTATAAAAGACGCCCTATGAATCTTTTGTGGGGGACCGGAACAAAAAGATTGTAGAATTTCTGAATGTTATTGTTTGACCTTTGGGCTCTCAAGATTAGAGCTCAGAAGGGGAGTAGCTTCTTGTACAGGTTTTCATGCAATTGCAACAGTTCAACAAGGTTGTAATTTTGAACCTTTTTTTCTGCTTGAAGTGCAAAAACAGCAAATTTAGGATTGCTGGCAGAGAGTTCTGTTAAGACTTGTGCGAGTTCTTTGGTGTCGCCCACATCGAAAAGCGTCCCGCAGCCGTTTTCGAGCAGGTCCTGGGTGCCGCGGATGTTGGTGCCTATGACGGGAACCCCCATTCCCATGGATTCCATAACGGAGCGTGGGAGTCCCTCTCGTTCTGAGGGCAGGACGGACGCGGCTGCGCCTTTCAGGAGCGGGCGGACGTCCTCCACATGCCCTAAAAAGTGGCACTGTTCGGCTACTCCTGCTTTCACAGCGAGCTCCTTCATCTCCTCAAAAAGAGGGCCCCAGCCGGCGAATACGAGGTGCAGGTGCACCGCTTGAGCCTGTGCAAGGGCAAGGATGGCATCGCGGTGTCGCTTACCAGGGTTGAACTCCGCCACCATCAGGATATATTTGTCTTCGGGCGCAAGCCCCAGTTCACGGCGAACGGCAGCGATCTGCTCAGCGGTGACGGATGCGGCGCTGTATTTCGACAGGTCGACGCCGATGCCGGGCATGAGGGTAAGATGCTCAGGCGGTACGATCCGGTGCGTCTGCGCAGCGCTGAAATCCTCCCTGTTCATGACGATGAGGTGATCGGTCCAGCGTCCGGCGAGCTTTTCCAGGTTGAGGAAGACGAAATTCTTCAATAGCGAGTTGCCTTTGAAAAAATGGAATCCATGCGCGGTGTAGACGACTTTAACTGTGCCTGCCGCGCGCAGTTTGCGCAGGGCAAAGCGCGTGACGAACGCGGCCACTGGCGTGTGGACGTGAACGATGTCGTATTTCTCCCGTTCGACCAGTTCGCGGATGAATCGCGGCGTGCGGCCGAAATTGCGCGGGTCGAGGGGATTGCGTCCCCAGTCGACGGCGTAAAAGTGGTCGAAGTGCTCTTCGGCGACGGGGTAGGGATCGCGAACATTGGCCATGGCATCGACCTGCCAGCCGAGCGAGCGGAAGTGGTCGCCGTAGGGCAGCAGAAAATCGCGCAGGGTGCGCTGGATGGTGGTGATGATCAGAAGTTTGGGCATGGCTGTTCCTTTCTTTCAGCGCCTTTCGAGCGTCTCTCTGATCGACTGTTCAAGCCCGGCGACACGGTAATCTTGGTGATACTTGCTCAGAGACATGTCGATGCGCAGGGAGCCGAACGCTTTGTCGATAAGCGGCGTAAATCGGCGCAGCACGCGCAGGGCGGGATTGAACACGCGGGTAAGGCGGATGTTCCGTCCCTGTGCCTGGGCGAGTCGGGCGACGAGGCGGCTGGTGCTGACAGGCTCGGCGTTTTGCGGCCAGAAGATGCCGCTGTCGCGGTTTTCGATGAGCAGACGCAGAAATTCGCACAGATTATCGATAAAGATCATGCTGCGCACGTTGTCCACGAGCGGAAAGACGGGCAGCATGCGGGCGCATTTGACCAGCAGGGGAAAATTGCCCTTGCAGCCTGGCCCGTAGATCATTGGCGAGCGCACGACGGCGGCGGCGAAATCGGGGGAGGCGAGAGCCCTGATGCCGGCTTCGGCTTCCAGCTTCGAGCGGCCGTAAAAATTGCTCGGTGCGGGAACGGTCTGCGCGGTGATCTGCTTGTCTTCACCCAGCGGGGCGCTGTCGCCGTAGACGATGACGCTGCTCATAAATATGAACTGCTTCACGCCCTCGTCGCGGGCCTTGCGCGCAGCTTCGACGGCTAGATCGCGGTTGACGCGCATGTATTCGCCTTCCATCGCCGGATCGAGCGAAACGTGAGCGATCCCCGCAGTGTGGACGACCGCATCATATTCCTGCCACGGTGCCGAACTCCATTTGGTATCGCGCAGGCTGATGAGGCGGCAGTCATAGCGCCTGTCAAAGCGGCTGAGCCAGACAGCCAGGCTGCGGGCGACGAAGCCGTGTCCGGTGATGAGGATCTTAGTGCTCATGAGCTTCCTCCTGAGTCAGTCCGAGCTGCCGAAGGATGTGCGGCCTCTTTACGGTTGTCGGCGGGGTGATGATCGTCTCGTGTGCGCCGGCGTTGATGCCCGATCGGGAGAAGACGGCAGCGACGGTGCGCCAGATGATCTTCAAATCCAGCCAGAGGCCGATATTTTCGACGTATTCGAGATCGTAGGCCGTGCGCTCGTCCCAGCTCATCGCGTTGCGCCCGTTCACCTGCGCCAGGCCGGTGATGCCGGGACGCACGGAGTGGCGGCGTGCTTCGTCCTCGTCGAACAGGGGGAGAAAATCGATCAACAGCGGCCGCGGTCCGACCAGGCTCATGTCGCCCCTGAGCACGTTCCACAGCTCGGGCAACTCGTCGAGGCTGGTGCTGCGCAGTTTTTTGCCGAAGGGCGTGAGCCGTTCCTCGTCGGGCAGCGGGCGTCCGGACGCGTCTGCGGCGTCCTTCATCGAGCGGAATTTGTAATTGCGGAACGGCTTTTCGTTCAAGCCAGGCCGCATCTGAGCGAAGATCACTGGTGAGCCGAGATTTTTTTTCACCTTCCACGCGACAAGAAGCAGCAGCGGCGAAAACAATGCCAGCGCGCAGGCCGAACCGGCGATGTCGATCGCCCGCTTGAGGGGCAGATAGCTTTTACCGCTGAGCAGAAACATGATCCCGACCTCCGATGATTGTGATTGACGCTATTCTAACTTTAAAACGGCCCGCGCGCAAGCGGCGGAAATGCCCCCGGCTGAATCAGCAAAAAGGGCAGCGCTTCCAAGGCACAAGATTGGCGGCGCGAACGATTTGGGGAACAGAAAATTTGCCGCAGTCTTTGGCGCATAAGCAAACCGCCCGTTTCGGCTTGAGTCCGAAACGGGCGGTTTGCTTATGCGGTGGTTTACTTGGCCAGGTCCTTGACCACTTCGAGCAGCTTGTCGAAGTTGACGGAATTGGTGGCCTCGGGCACGATCTCGATATAGCGGATCACGTCATCGCGGTCGACAACGAACACGGCGCGGGCGAGCAGGCGCAGCTCCTTGATGAGCACGCCGTAGGCTGTGCCGAAAGAGGCGTCGCGGTGATCGGAGAGGGTGTCGACTTTGTCGAAGCCCTTCGCGGCGCAGTAGCGGCTGAGGGCAAACGGCAGATCCATGCTGAAGTTGAGCACGTACACGTCGCCCAGCTCGGCAGCATCTTCGTTGAACCAGGTGGCCTGCAGGTCGCAGACGGGGGTATCGAGCGACGGCGCGACGGAGAAGACCTTGATCTTGCCCTCATAATCCTTCAGCGACTTGGGAGCCATCGTCTTGTCGACGACGCAGAAATCGGGCGCCTTGTCGCCAACTTTCAGCTGCGGCCCCACGAGCGTGAGGGGATTGCCCTTCATCGTAATAGCGTTCTTTCTTTCTTCCATGGGATTCGTCCTCCTTGAGTCAGGTTTGCCGGCGGGCGCGCCGGCGTTCGCTTCTATTTTAGCGGATGCGGGGGAAAGTGCAAGCGGCTTTTGCGGGTTCTGCTCCTTGGCGGGCACGGCCAGCCCCGGGAACATCGTCAGCGTGATGATGCCGGGAACGCGTCCGCCCTGCGGCACATCATCGCGCTCGGATCCGGGGTGGAGCGTCGTCACTGCCGTCTTGCAGATCAGCACGCGGCCGGACAGGTCGGGATCGTCATCGCGCTTCATGCCGATGCCCCACGAGTTGTGCAGGATCAGCGGCTCGCCGCTTTCGTCATAGCCCAGATAGAGGCCGATGTGTCCCTTCATGCCGATCATCGAGGCGAACGGCACGCCGTAGGTGCGGATAGCGTTGAGCTTTTCCTCGTCGCTCAGCCCGGCCAGCTCGACGAAATTGCCGCTTTTGCGAGCCTGCGGAGAGGAGTTGCGCGGCAGCCAGAGGCCAAAAGGCGCTAGCAGATCGCGCATTGTTGCCGAACAGTCGCGCCAGCCGTTCAGTCCGCCCCAGCCGTAAAGCGTTCCCATCAGACGGTCAGCCATGCGGGCTACGTTTTCGGCCGTCAGCTCCATCGGCAGCGGCGCGGACGCGTCGGGCGGAACTGGCGCCACGGCGATGACGGCCTCGCCGCGTTCATTTCGCAGCGGCACGAGCAGCGTGTTCTCTTTCTGCGGGAAGTAGGCGCCCATGCGGCCCAGAATCAGCGTGTGCCCGCCGGCGTCGCGAAGAGGCACTTCGTCGACGGTGATGGCAGCCAGGGGCAGCGCGCGGTAAGCCCCAACAAACTCATCGCTCACAAACGCTACGTCCTGAGCGCGCACCCAGCCGGCGGCAAAGCTGCACACGCAGAACAGCCACATGCCGTCGCGGCTTTCGTGCAGCACGCGCAGCGGTGTGCCGCTCCACATCGTCGAGTTCTGCGAGTAGTCAAACGGCCAGCCCTCGCCGGCACGGTCAGGATCGGCAAACAGCGGCTCGACTGTCGGCAGGAAGCGAAGATCGGTATTCGCCGTCGCGATGGCTCGCAGAGAACGCGACGGAAAATTCTTCAAGTCTCCCTGGTCGAGCATCCCGCTCATCCGCTCGGGTGTGATGGGGAGCAGCGTGCCGCCCCAGAAGTTTTCCTTGCTCAGGTCCCAGGAGAAAAAGGTTTCGACATGTTCCTGCGGCCACTCATCCGTCCACGGGGAGAAAAAGCGCGCCACGCACTCGTCTGTCTGCCGTTTCTGCTCGTCTTTGCTGAGCAGTCTTTGCGATGCGCTGCCTGGCAGATACGCAGCCGCTGACTGCGGCAGCCTTTTCAGGTCGTCGATATTCCCCGACCGGTCGTAGACGACGCGTGCAGAGGAGCTTGCGGCGGTGAGCAGTGAATAGCAGAGCGCTGCCAGAAGCGCCGCGAAAGGAATTTTTGTCATTGCGATATCATCCTCGCTGTCATGTGATTGATTCCGCTCTCCAAGAGCCGAAATAGCTGTATAATTCTACCTGAAAGCCCCAGGTCTGAAAAGAGAAAAGTTGAAAGTGAAAAAGTTTGATTATACTCTTGTAAAGTTAGCTGTATCTAATTATAATCGCCCCCGTACGTTGGCCGATAAGCCGATGTGCTCCTGAAGACGCCGGCGATGCGCCGGAGATGCTTGGGCGAGGAAACATGGAAACTCGCCATGATGCTCCGGATTTTTTACCGCGCTGAAGGAAAATCGCTGCCATGAGGCGGCGAAGATCGCGTTTTGTTATTGGAGGAGTTTTTGCAATGAGTATGAAGAAAATGCTCGCCGTTGCGGCGGCAGCTTCACTGGCTGCTGCGCCTGCTTTCGCTGCGAATCCGTTCAGCGATGTGCCGATGAACCACTGGGCCTATGATGCTGTTGAGCAGATGGCTGCCAAGGGCATCCTTGAGGGCTATCCGAACGGCACGTTCAAGGGCAACCGCGCCATGACCCGCTACGAGATCGCCCAGATGGTGGCCCGCATGATGGCCAAGGGCGTGGGCGGTGCCGACGCCGACCAGCTGCAGAAGCTGATCACCGAATTTGCTCCCGAGCTTGAGGCCCTTGGCGTCAAAGTCGACGGCTTTGACGGCCGCCTCTCCAAGCTCGAGAAGGGCGTGGGCGGCTGGCACATCAGCGGCGAGATGCAGTTTGACTTCAACGGTTTCAAAAAAGATTTCCGCTATAATAAGGTATTTGAAGAAAAAAACGGTTTTGAGTTCGACAGCGCTCGCCTGTTCCTGCACAAAGACCTGGCTAATGGCGTGACATTCGACGCCGAGTACGGCGACGGCGTATTCGACCGCTGGTGGGTCACGGCTGAGGACTTCCTCGGCTGGGGCGGCCTGACGTTTAAGGCAGGTCAGTTTGACATCGACTTTGAAGACGAAGACGGCCTGTACTACGGTGAGCACGAGGACGGCGGCCTCTTCCAGGGCCTGCCTTATCGCGGTGTACAGCTGACCAAGAACTTCGGTCTGGCTGAAATCAGCGGTTTCGCTGCTTCCAACCTTGGCGATGACGGTGTCCCGATCTACAATCCCAACGAGGGCGGCGAGTACTACGGTGCGCGCATCAAGTTCAACTTCGGCGAGAGGGCCTGGCTGAGCGGCAACTACTACATCTCCAAGCCCGGCGAGACACCCGATGTGGGCTCAGAAGAGTTCAAGGTGTGGTGGGTCGGCGCCGGCTTCAAGTTCGGCAGCGGCATCGAGCTGAAGGGCGCCTTCTACAAGCAGGATCTGACCGATCCGATCACGACCAAAGACGGTGATGTTGACGATCCCAAGGCCTGGAAGGTCATCCTTGCTGTCGATCAGGACACGCTCAAGTTCACGTCTCTGTGGGCTGAGTATGCCAAGTTTGACGCCGGCTTCGTGACGGAGAACATGCCCTATGCGTTCCATGCCCGCATGGCCGATTATGCCAGCATCGTCATGGAGGAGCAGGGCTGGCGCTCGCTGTTCCCCGGCGATACCGATGTGCTGTTCGTTGCCCTCAAGCAGGAGTGGAACGAGAAGTTCAGCACGTTTGAGCGTTACCACCACTTTGACATCGACGGTTATGATAAGGTCAAAGACTGGGCCGTGGGCGTCGGTTACCAGTACACGCCCAACCTGTATTTCGAGCTGGCCTACAACCGCGTCGACGCCGGCGATCTGGCTCCCAACGTCTTCAAGAAGGGCGACATCATCCGCTTCCGCACGCTGCTGTCGTTCTAACTTCTCCTGACTTTCATTTTGCCTTGCTAAGGGAACGCTGATTAATTCGCCCGCGCCCTGCCGGGGCTTTCGCCGCCTGGCTGCGTCGAAGCTCATCACCATAGCCCCGCTATGCCTCTTCGCTTCTCCTTGCCAAGCGGCGAAATCCCTCGACAGTGCATCGGGCTCATTCAATCAGTGTTTCCCTAAAAAACATCGCGGCCGCTTCCTGTACGAAGCGGCCGCGATGTTTTATATTTGGGTGCTGTAAAAGTCGGGGACGTTATTTCAGCTCGACGTATTTGCCGTAGATCCAGCCTTCGCCGTTGTCGAGGCGGATCTTGTACCACGGATACGATGCGCCTTCCGCCTTCCACTCGTCGATGATGACGACGTCCTGATTGCTTCGGCGGCCGACGACGCGCGTGTTCTTGGTGGAGTGATCGTCGCGCACGTTCACGCCGGAACGCGTGACACGTCCCATGCGCTCGTTCCCGTCAAGCTGCGGGGCGTTCTTCGCTTTCGGCTTGGGCGGCACGTCGACGTAGCGGCCATAGACCCAGCCGGTGACGTTCTTTGCCTCGATCTTGTACCAGGGGTACTGATCCTTCCCTTCCCAGAACTCAAGCAGCTTCACGTCGCCCTTGGCGGCCTTGCCGATGACCTGTGTGCCCTGCGTGGAGTGATCGTCGCGCACGTTGACGCCCGCGTAGTTGATCTTCACCTTTTCGGGCAGCTCCTGCTCGGCTGCGGCGGCGGGCTTTTTGTCCATAGCCGCAGGTTCTGGCCGCTGCTTCTGTGAAGAGGGATCGGAGCGCTGGATGCGGATGATGCCGGCGTTTGAGTTGTTGGCGCGCGCGACCGGCTCGTAGATGCTGCGCGGCGCGTCGGGGCGGCCGAAGCGCGGACGCAGGATGCGGATCAGCGTCACGCCCGAGAAGACGAGCGCTCCCGCTGCCAGCAGCGAGACGATAACGCCAAAATACGTGAATGTGCGACGCGCATGTGTGGTCGACTTGGGACGGATAATCTCCGGCTCGCCGCTGGCATGGCGCTGTGCGGGGCGCGGCGCTCTGGGCTGCGGCTCAGCCGGGCGGACGGGCTCGGGCGCGCTTTCACGAAGCGAAGGCGTCGGCTCGCTTTCCTGAACGAACGAATCCTCATCGGAAAACGGCTCGTCTTCGGCTTCGATCCGGCGGATCTGCGCACGGCCGCCCTCTTCCAGCTTCTGTGCTCCCGCGGCACAGAGCGTCTGCATGGCGCGCAGCGAGCGGATCGCGGCACTGCGCGCGGCGCTTTTGACTACGGGGACCGAGGCGGAGATGGCAGCGGCCTTTTCCGGACCGATCGCCTCGCGAGCCTTCTGACCGAGATTCTGGAGCTGCTCTTTGACTTTCTGAATGTTATCGTCAGTGATTTCAGGCATGGCTGTTTTCCTTCTATTCAAGGGCGGCCATGGGACCGCCGTCGATTATTTTACTCTGTTATCATACCATGAAAGGGCAAATCCTGCACTCTCTGAGCGGATTTTTTTGCGAGATTTTACGGGTGTATTCAATGTTGAGTTCCACGTAGAACGAAAATATGCTGAGCGAAAAAAAACAGCGGGGCTTTCGGACTGTGCCGGAAAGCTCCGCTGCTGGTGTCTGTTATTCGTCTACTTTGAACGAGTTCTTGTTTTCGATCTTTGCCTGGAAGTCGCTGAAATCGCTGATGTGAGAGTAGATGCCGCGTTCCTTCTGCGTGGCGATGCGGTCGCGGTATTCCTTGGTGCCGCCGGTGCGGCGCAGGCTTTCGAGCACGTCGTGCATGGCGCGCATCGAGGCGCGGATGAGCGTCTGGGGGAACTTGACGAGCTTGAAGCCCATCTCGGCAAGCTGGTCTACGGTAAAGTCCTCGTTGACGGTGCCCTCGACAATGCTGGTGCAGACGGGGAAGGGCAGGTCGGCGATGCGCTGCATGTCTTCGGCGCGGGGCGGCACGGTGATGAAGATCATGTCGGCGCCGGCCTCGTAATACAGCTTAGCGCGGCGAAGTGCTTCGTCGAAGCCGAGCGACTTGGCCGCGTCGGTGCGGGCGATGACGAAGAAGTCGGGATTGGTGCGCGCTTCGAGCACGGCGCGGAGACGGTCGATCATCTCTTCGGCGCTGACGACGGCCGTGTTGCTGTAATACGCGCACATCTTGGGGAACACCTGATCTTCGATCTGGATGCCGGCGATGTCCATAGCCTCGTACTCGCGCACCATGCGGTAGATGGGCAGCGTGCCGCCGTAGCCGGTGTCGGCGTCGACGATCATGGGGATGGTGCAGGCGTTGAGGATGTTGAGGAAGTTGTTTCGCAGTTCGCCGTAGGACATGATGCCCACGTCGGCGCTGCCCAGCTCCAGGTTGGACATCGACGAGCCGCTGACGACCACGGCAGGGAAGCCGGCGTCCTCGACCATGCGCGCGCCCAGGGCGTCGCCGACGGCCGGCGCGACGATGACCTTGTTGTCGCGGAGCAGTTCGCGCAGAACGGTGGCACGGGATTTTTTGCTGTACATGTCTGTAATCTCCTTTGTTTTATGAGCGGAGGCTGTCTTTCCGAAGCGAGAAGACAGCCTCCGTTTTTTGCAGTCTTACTTTTCGTAGAGCTTCATGCCGTTCTCGCTGAGCACGAGACGGGCGCTGCGCTTGGCCTGAGCGGACGAGAGCAGTCCGTCCTCGACGAACGTGCTCATCACGCGCTCAAGCGACCGCTTGGCGATGTAGGAGGCGATCCAGGCCATCTCTGCATACCAGTGCTGGCCGGTGCCGAGCACGATCTTGTCATGCGGCGTGATCGACAGGGCGTCTTCCAGGCAGCGGCAGAAGAGCAGCGACTGCCAGGGCAGCGTCTGGCTGAGGTCAAGGTACACGTTGGGGAAGTTGTAAGCCATGATCGCGGCGTTGCGCGTGAAGGGGAAGCTCTCGTGCAGGAAGACGATCTTCGTCTTGTAGAACTTGTGCTTCTTCAGGAACGGCGCCATGAGGATGGGATCGACCTTGTAGAAGTCAGTGCGCTTCTTGAAGCCCGTGCTGCCCGAGTGCAGATTGAGCGGCAGGTTCAGCTCGGCGCTGATCGTCAGAATCTGCGGGAACAGCGCGTGATAGACGCTGTTGACGGCTTCCTTGTCGCCCGACTGGGCAGCCGCGAAGGCCTTTTCAGCCTGAGCCGGATCGAGCTCGCGCACTTCCATGCCGCCGTATTTTTCGCCGATGTGCCCTTTCAGGCCGGCAAAGCCTTCCGAAGCGGCCGTGCTGATGGCGCCGAGCACGTTGTCGGCGAGCTGCTTGAACGAACCGGCCGTCTTGAGCTGCTCGGTGAAGACATTCTCGTACTGGAAGAGCCGGTTGACTTTGCAGGGGAAGCACTGCGTGAGCGCGTCGCCCATCGGCAGTTCGCAGTCGAGCGTCGTGCCGCAGACGTTGGCGTCCTTGTAGAGCATTTCCGTATAGGCTTTGAGAGAAGCGGGCGTCTTGGCGTGATCGTTGCGGAACGCTGTCAGCCCTTCAAGCGACGCTTCGCAGCCAAAACGCTGCGAAAACGCGTGCACGAGCGTCTGAATGACGCTCTGGCTGTGCATGTGCGTAAAAGCCGTGTCTGAGGGGCATTCCTCGCCTGACTCGTCAGAAGCGTCGCGCACGCCGTGGTAATAGTTGACCGTGAAGTCCTTCACCGACACGACCGGCTTGTCGGTGAACAGGCGGTGCGTGTGATTGTCGTAAAAAGCTTCACTGCTGAAATCAAAACATGCCATTGGCGGTGCTCCTTTCGCCGCTTAAGCAGCAGCTTTCGCCTTGCGGCGGGCAGCCAGCCACTTGGAGATGTAGGGGAAGAGCACGCCGAGGATCGTCAGGGCGATGAAGAACTTGTTCAGGCCGCCGGCGAAGAAGATGTCCATCGAGCCGCGCGACATCTGGAGCGTGCGACGCAGGTTGCCCTCTACCAGCTCGCCGAGCACGAAGCCCAGGACCGTCGCCGCGGGAGCAAAACCCAGCTCCTTCATCGCAAAGCCGATCAGACCAAAGACCAGTACGAGGATGATTGAGTACACGTCGTTCGTCGTCGAGAACGCGCCGATGAACGCAAACATCATGATCGCCGAGGTGAGGAAGATCTTCTTGATCGACGTGATGTACACGCAGGGACGCAGCATCAGCAGACCGACGAAGATCAGCACGATCTGAGCCATGAACATGCTGGCCATCAGACCGTAAGGGATCTGCGGCTGAGTGAGGAACAGCATCGGGCCGCAGGAGATGCCGGCCAGGCTGAAGCCGACCATGAGGATGGCCGTCGAGTTCGAACCGGGGATGCCGAGGGCCAGAAGGGGGATCAGGCCGCCGGCGGGAACGCCGTTGTTGGCCGACTCAGGAGCCGCGACGCCGCGGATGTCGCCCGTGCCAAACGTCTCGTTGTTCTTGCAGAACATCTTCGTCTCAGAGTAGGCGATCCACGAAGCGATCGTCGCGCCCGCGCCGGGCAGAGCGCCGACCACCGAGCCCATGGCGCCGCCGGCGACGACGATCGGCGTGACGCTGGCAAGCTCCTTCTTGGTGGGATAGGTCATCTTTACCTTGTCCTTGATGACGCTGAAGATCTCGCCCTGGAAGATCTGGCGGAACACTTCGCTGAGAGCGAACAGGCCGACGAGCACAGGGATGAGGTCAAGACCTTCGGAGAGGCGGAAGACGCCGAACGTATAGCGGTGGACACCCGTGAACTGGTCCATGCCGATGACGGCGAGGAACAGACCGAACGCGGCCGAGATGATGCCCTTCATCGGGTCCTTGCCCGAGACGGCGCCGACGATCGACAGGCCCATCATCGCCATCCAGAAGTACTGGCTGGGACCGAACTTGAGCGCGAACTTCGCCAGAGGAAGCGTGGAGAAAACAAGCACGATGACCGACACCAGACCGCCGATCACGCCCGCGTAGAGCGAAATGCACAGCGCCTTGCCGCCCAGCCCTTTGCGCTGCAGCTCATAGCCGTCGAGAACTGTGGCTGCGGCCGCGCCTGTGCCGGGGGTCTTGATGAGGATGGCCGGGATCGAGCCGCCGTACTCGGCGCCTACGTACACGGCCGCCAGCATCGGCAGCGAGTGTGAAGGATCCATGCCGAAGGTGAGCGGCAGCAGCAGCGACATGGCGACCGAAGCCGAGATGCCTGGAATGGCGCCGCCGATGATGCCCCAGATGACGCCGAAAGCGATGTACATGATGTTGATAGGCGTTGCCGCCTGAGCCAGACCCTGAAGGAACAGAGAGAACATGCGAAAAACCTCCTTAAAGATCAGCCGAGCAGGCCGTGAAGGATGCCGGCGGGCAGCAGCACGCCCAGCAGCTTGCCGAAGAACAGGTAGAGGAACACGGAGAACAGCACCGCGTAGAGCACGGCATTGCGTACGCGAACCTTCATCTCGCTGGGATCAAAGTACAGCACCATCGCCAGCAGGAACAGCACCGTCGTGGGGATAAAACCGAGCGGCATCAGCAGCGCGATGTATGCCGCCGAGAGTGCGATCACGTACAGGAAAGCAAAGAATTTGTACTCCTGTGACTTGCCCTCGGCAGGACGGCCCTTGAGGAAGATGATCAGCGAAGCCAGGCCGATGACTGTGGCGAGGAAACGGGGATACAGTGTGGGGCCCATCGAGTCGAAATCTGAAGAAGCTGCGGGGAACGTCCCTGCTTCATACCAGATGTAGCCAGCGAACGCGAAGCAGAACAGACCGATCAGACGGTCCTTGTTGAAAAAACTTCCCAAAGGAATTCCTCCTTAATAAAACAAATTAAATGGAACACGGGCGTGTATATGGATTAAATACGGCTCCGGCACCCGATTTTTCGGTACAAAAAGGGCAGGCTTGCCGGCAAAAGAGACGGCCAGCCTGCCACAGAGGCACGATTTGATATTACTTCTTGCCGAGCAGCGCCTCGCGGTTGTCCTCGATGACTTTGGCAATCGCCTGATAGGACTTGAGGAACTCCTCGCCGTTCTGGAACACGGGGTCGATCGCTTCCTGCTTCACATAGTCCATGAAGGATTTGGAATCATAGACCTGCTTGAAGAACTCGGCCATTCTGGCGACCAGCTCAGGATCGGTGCCCTTGGGGGCGGCCAGTCCGCGGGGACGGTCAAAGATGACGTTGTAGCCGGCCTCGGCCGCGGTGGGGATGTCCAGAGCGTTGCGCTTGCTGGCAAGCAGGGCGATCAGCTTGAGGTTGCCTGCCTCGATCTGAGGACGCATGTCAAGATACTCGCCTACGCCCACGTCGGCGAAGCCGCCAAGGATGTTGACAAGGATGTCGCCGCCCGTGCCGAAGGTGATGCGGTTGACGTTGATGCCGGCCTTGCGGATGATCTCGACCGAGCAGATAGTGCTGGAGCCGGTGGGAGTGGCAGTGCCCCAGTTGATCTTTCCGGGGTTGGCCTGCGCGTAGGCGACCAGCTCAGGCAGCGTGTTGTAAGGAGCTTCCTTGCGGGCATAGACGTACTGAGGATCCATGCCGAGGCCGCAGACATAGTCGAAATCCTGATACTTGACCGGCGAATGGCTGATCAGATCGGCGGTGACGACGGTGGAGCTCAGGCAGGCCAGCGTATAGCCGTCCTTGTTGGCGCGCTGCACACGGCCCCAGGGAGTGGCGCCGGAAGGATCGATGATGTTCTCGATGACGATCGAGTGACCGTTCAGCTTATCCTTCAGACCGGCGGCCAGATTGCGCAGGAAGGTGTCGCCGCCCGAACCGGGACGGGTGTAGTAGAGGATATGGATATCCTTCTCGGGCCAGCTGTCATACTTGCCGGCGAACGCGGGCACGCACGCCGCGAACAGAGCGGCAACGGCCAGAACCTTGCAGACAAAACTCTTTTTCATTGTGTGTAACCCCCTTGGATTTTTTTCAAACTCGGAACGCGTTTCCTTGTTCCTGAATGCACTATATCAAACCGTTTCAGTATTTGCAAGCGTTTACAAAAGGTCGAAGTGAGCTCGATTTGCGCAGACCTATCAAAAAAAATTATCTCTTTTTTTGTGGAAGTAGCCGGAATTTGATTTTTCGTGTATACTTAACATTCCAAGTTATAGTTTTTTCTGATAGGAAATTTGGGCGGGGAGGCTTTGACGATGCGACTGGAACAGTTCAATCTTTTTCTGACCGTGCTCAACAGCGGCTCATTTGCGGCAGCGGGGCGGCTGCTGCACATGAGCCAGCCCTCGATCACAGCGGCGCTGAGCGCTCTGGAAGCCGAAGTCGGCGCCCGGCTGCTCGAGCGCAGCCCGGGGCAGCGGCGGCCTGTCACGGCAACAGAAGCCGGCGTGATCTTTGCCGATTACGCGCGCAAAGCGCTGGCCGACTACCGCGCGATGCTCTCTGCCGTCACCCTTTCGGCAGGCACGTCTTTGGCCCCCGTGCGCATCGGCGTGACCTCGACGCCCAGCAGCACGGTGCTGCCCGTTCTGACTAACAAGTTCCGCGAAGAGAATCCGTCAGCGACGGTCCATGTGAAGACGTACAGCGGCGCAGAACTGATGGAGCGGCTCATGCGCGGCGAGTTTGACATCGCGGTCACGGGCACGCGGCCGGTGCGGACGGGAGTGATCTTCGACCGTTTTTTCTACGACCCGCTCGTGCTCATCGCTCCGGTTTCGATGAAGCTGCCCGAGTCGATCACGCTGCGCGAGCTGAAAAAACTGCCGCTGATCGTGCGCGACCCTTCCGGACATCTGATGCGGCTGCTCATTCAGGGGCTGAAGCGCGTCGGACTGTCGCTTGAGCAGATGAACGTCGTCATGCAGGTGTCGGGCAATAACGACGTGCTCACGTCGGTGGCGCTGGGCGCGGGCGTCGGCTTTGTGGCCCGGTCGCTGATGGCGGCAACGCGCCAGAATCCGGACATCGCCGTGATACCCGTGCGACGCCTCCAGGTCGACCGCTACATCTATCAGATCCGCCGCGAAAACGCCCCGTACATCGGCACTCTGCGACTGTTCTGGGAGTACGCGCTTTCCCCGGAGTGGCGCGAAGGCGTCTTTTCCTTCAACACGATGAGACTATGAAAAGCAATGAGTAATTAATAATGAGTAATGAAAGGCAAAAACCCGCGTTCTGGTACGCCCAGAACGCGGGTTTTTGTAGAAACGGTTTTGGTTTTTAATTACTCATTGCTTCCCCAGTAGGCTTGGACGAGTTCGATCAGCTCGGCCATCTGCGGCGTCAGCCATTTATCGCGGTGGTAATAGACGCACATGGAAAACGAGTGCGAAAAGTCGCTGACATCCAGCACGGCCAGCTCGCTGCGCTGGAACGGCGAGCGGACCATGTATTCCGGCAGGAACGAGACGCCCAGATCCTGCGCCACCAGCTCGCAGATGATCTTTGAGCTTTCCGTGCGCAGCGGGGATTTGATATTCAGGCCGCATTCACCGGCCTTTTTGAACAGTTCGTGTTGAAGGAAGGTGTTGTCGCCCGTGAGGATGAACGGCTCGGCGAACACGTCAGCGGCGGTCAGTCTCTTCTTGCCGGCCAGACGGTTGCGCGGCGAGGCGATGAAGACGCTGCGCTCGCGGTGGCTGCACGGGCAGACGAGATCGGGGGCGCTCAAGCGGTCGCCGATCGTGAAGATCAGATCGGCTGTGCCCTGCCGCAGCATCGCGAACAGGTCGGACGATACGGCGACGCGCAGTTCCACGTTCACTTCCGGCAGCCTCCGGCGGTATTCGCCGATCACTGACAGCAGCAGCGAGCCGGTGATCGACTCGACCATGCCAAGGTGCAGTGTGCCGCCGATCTTCGTCCGATCAGCGCGGCTGATGAATCTTACCTGTTCCTGAAGCTGAAGGATCTTGCGGGCATAGTCGAGCAGCTGCGTGCCGTATGGCGTCAGACTGTTTTTCCGGCCGATGCGGTCAAACAGCGGCACGCCGAGTTCGTCCTCAAGCTGCTGGATGTGCAGCGTCACAGTTGACTGCGCGTAGCCGAGATCTTCAGCCGCCTTGGAAAAGCTGCCCAGATCGTGGACTTTGAGAAAGCTGTAGAGATTGCGAAATTCCATGCCGTTCCCTCCCTCTGGAGCTTAGGAAACGCTGATTAATTCGCCCGCGCCCTGTCGGGGCTTTCGTCGCCTGGCTGCGTCGAAGCTCATCTCCATAGCCCCGCTATGCCTCTTCGCTTCTCCTTGCTAGACGACGAAATCCCTCGACAGTTCATCGGGCTCATTTAATCAGTGTCTCCCTTATTCTATCATTAAAACTGATACGGTGATTCATGAACGTTCATTTTACTTTCGGCGCCGCGGTCATTAAGATGATGAAGAGAAAAGAGTGCTAAAAGCGCACGAACGCAAAAGGAGGAATGCGGCGATGGACAGCGGAAGCAAGCTGATGAGCGCGGCGGAGGCCGTGCGGCGCTTCGTTCACGACGGCGACTGTCTCGCCCTGGGAGGATTTTCGACGAACCGGCGCGCCTACGGACTGGTGCGCGAGATCATCCGCCAGCACAAGACGGGGCTGTGCGTCGAAAGCGGCGCGGCCGGCGGCGATCTCGACATGCTGATCGGCGCGGGCTGCGTGAGAGCGGTCAATATGAGCTATATCGCCAATTCAGGATTTTCGATGGTATGCCGCCGTTTCCGCGAGGCTGCAGAGAAAAAGACGCTGGCCGTCGAGGATTATTCGCTCGACGCGCAGACGATCGCCTACCACGGCGCGGCGCTCGGTCTGAGCTATGTGCCTGTGAAGAACATGCTCGGATCCGACCTGGAGCGCGTCTGGGGCATCAGCGAGGAAGAGCGCAAAAAGTTCCCGAAGCTGCCGGCAAAGAAGTTCATCGTCCAGGACGATCCGTTCCATCCGGGCAGCAAGCTGTGCCTGATCCCGACGCCGCAGATCGACGTGGCTGTCATCCATGTGCAGAAAGCCAGCGCCGATGGCCTCTGCCGTATCGAGGGCGCGCGCTTTCAGGACGAGGATATTGCCATTGCCGCGAGGCATACGATCATCTCCTGCGAAGAGCTCGTTCCCGACGAGGAACTGCGCGCGCATCCTGAGCTGAACACGCTGCCGGGCATGTGCGTCTCGGCTGTCGTGCATCTGCCGTTTGGCGCGCATCCGTCGCAGTGCTTCGGCTGCTATGACTATGACCCGGCGTCACTGCTTGAGTACGAGAGAATCAGCCGCACTCAGGAGGAGTTTGACCGCTGGCTCCCGGGCGAGCTGGGCGCGGATCACGACGCCTATCTGGCCCGCGTGGGGAGCGAGCGGCTCGCAGCGCTGCGCGTCGATCCCGAAGCCGGCTATGTGCGCGGCCTGAAACGAAAGTGAGGCGGGGAACGATGCACGCAACTCCCAGACAGATGATGGCGATCGCGCTCTCGCGCGAGATCGAAGACGGCAAAACGTACATCATCGGCACAGGGCTGCCGCTGGTGGGCGCGTCGCTTGCCAAGGCGACGCACGCGCCGAATGCGCGGTTGCTGTTTGAAACAGGCATCCTCGAAGGCGCGCCCGAAGAGGTGCCGACCAGTGTCTCCGACCTGCGGCTCAACCGCGGAGCTTCCGTGCTGTGGCCGCAGTTCCGCTACTTTGGCTTTGAGACGCTGGCGGGACGGCTTGGTACGATCGCGGCTGGATTCCTCGGCGGCGCGCAGATCGATCCCTACGGCAACCTTAATTCTACCTGCGTCGGCCCGTATGAAGCTCCGCAGACCAGACTGACCGGTTCGGGCGGTGCCAACGGCATTGCGACTTACTGCGATACTGTCATCGTCATGAAGCATCAGAAGCGCCGCTTCGTCGAGCAGATTGACTACTGCACCAGCCCCGGCTGGGTCGACGGCGAGGGCGGACGCGCTGCCCGCGGTCTGCCGGCTGATAATGGCCCGCGCGCCGTTGTCACGGAACTGGGCGTGTTCCGCTTCGGTGAGGACCGGCGCATGTACCTGGCGCAGCTTTTCCCCGGCGTGACGGCCGAGCAGGTCGTCGCGAACACCGGCTTTGCGATCGACGTTTCGCGGGCGGTGCCGCTTGAGCAACCTGATCCCGAGGTGCTGCGCGTCCTCACGGAAAAGGTCGATCCGTCCGGGCTGATGAGCTGAGTGTTGTGTTAATTGCATATCCACAAAAGGGGGAGCATAAACTGTGAGTTCTCAGATCACGATCAACAGAAAATGGTGCAAATCATGCGGCATCTGCGTGGCCTTCTGTCCGAAGAAGGTCTTTGACGCGGACCGCGACGGCGCGCCTGTCGTCGCCCGTCCGCAGGACTGCGTCGCCTGCACTCTGTGCGTCATGCGCTGTCCTGACTTCGCACTGAAAGTGGAAAAGGAGGCGTAAGCGATGAGCAGAACTGTCTTCATGCAGGGCAACGAAGCCATGACGGAAGGCGCGATCGTCGCCGGGGCGCGTTTCTACGCCGGCTATCCGATCACGCCCTCGTCAGAAGTGGCGGAAACGTCGTCGATCCGTCTGCCTCAGGTCGGGGGACTGTACGTGCAGATGGAGGACGAGCTCGGCAGCATGGCGGCGCTGATCGGCGCTTCGTGCTCGGGGAAAAAGGCTTACACTGCTACCAGCGGCCCCGGCCTTTCCCTGATGGCCGAAAATCTCGGCGTTGCCGTGATGGGCGAGATCCCCTGCGTACTCATCGACGTGCAGCGCTCCGGTCCCAGCACCGGCCTGGCAACCAAGCCTGCGCAGGGCGATGTGATGCAGTCTCGGTGGGGCACTCACGGCGATCACGGCATCATCGTCATTTCCCCTTCGAGCGTGCAGGACTGCTTTGACCTGATGATCACGGCGTTCAACTATGCCGAGGAATACCGTACACCCGTCATCTTCCTCGCCGATGCGATCATCGGCCATCTTGAGGAGCAGTGCGTGCTTCGCGAGCCCGGCGAAGTGAAGATCGTCGAACGCCGCAGGCCCGCCTGCGACCCCGCCGAGTACAAGCCCTACGACCATTCGCACGGTCTCGCGCCGCTGGCGAGCTACGGCAGCGAGTACGTTTTCAAGGTCAACGGTTCCATGCGCGACGAGATGGGGCGTCCCTGCTCCAGGACCGACAACGCTGACGCCGTCATCCGTCATCTGACCGACAAGATCGAGAAGAACAAAGAGAAGATCTCGATCGTGCGCCGCTATCAGATGGACGATGCCGAGTACGTCATCTTCGCCTACGGCGGCGTGGCCCGCTCCGCCCTTTCGGCGATGCAGAAATGCCGCGAGAAGGGGATCAAAGCCGGCGTGGTGCAGTTTGTCACGCTTTGGCCCGTGTCCGACGCGGCCGTCGACGACGCGATGTCGCGCGTCAAAGCAGCCGTGTTCCCTGAGATGAACCTTGGCCAGTACATCGACGTCGTGCGCGCCCGCAACCCACGCAACATCCCCGTGCTCGGCGTCAACCGAGTCGACAGCAGATCGATCCTGCCCGCACAGATCGTGGAAAAAGTAGAGGAGGCCGCGAGAACATGCTAGAAGATTATCTCCTTTCCGAAAAACTGCCGCTGTTCTGGTGCGCCGGCTGCGGCAACGGCGTCGTGCTCCAGTCCATCCTGCGCGAGATCGACCGCCGCGGCTGGACGAAGCAGGAGACCGTGATCGCCACCGGCATCGGCTGCTGGGGCAAGGCTGACGACTACGTCACTACCAACTCATTCCACGGCACTCACGGCCGTGCTCTGGCCTTCTCGACAGGCATCAAGCTGGCCAACCCCAGCCTGCACGTCGTCACGCTGATGGGCGACGGCGACGGCATCACTATCGGCGGCAACCACCTGATCCACGCTGCGCGGCGCAACCTGGGCGTCACCGCGATCATGGTCAACAACCTCAACTACGGCATGACCGGCGGCCAGTATTCCGGCACCACGCCTAAGCATTCGCTGACAAAGACGTCTGTGTACGGCCACATCGAAAACGGCTTCGACGTCTGCGCCGTCGTCAAAGCGGCCGGAGCCAACTTCGTCGCCCGAGTCAATACCCTTGACGTGATCGAACTGAACCGGCTCATCGGTATGGCGCTCGACCATCACGGATTCTCGTTCGTCGAAGTCATCTCGCCGTGCCCCACGCACTTTGGCCGCAACAACAAAATGGCAAGTCCTGCCAAGCTGCTGCAATGGATCAAAGACCGCTGCATCCCCGCTGCCAGGGCGAAGGACATGAGCGAAGACGAGCTGAACGGCAAGTTCGTCACCGGCGTGCTCGCCGACCGCAGTCGCGAGGATTATTCGACAGCCTATCAGCGTATCATCGACCGTTTGCAGAAGGAGGCGTCAGAATGAGCGTCCAGAAAGAGATCACAATCAGCGGCGTTGGCGGACAGGGGCTGATCCTCTGCGGCACGCTGCTCGCTCAGGCAGCCGTCTGCCACGACGGCAAGCGCGCTACGCTCTCGTCCGAATACGGCGTCGAGACTCGCGGAACCTTCGCCAAATCTGACGTCATCGTCAGCGACGGCGAGATCTATTTCCCCGAAGCGACCGAGCCCGACGTGGTCGTCTGCCTGCATCAGATCGCCTACGAGCGCTATACCGGCACAGTGCCGGCAAAAACACTTCTCATTTATGACGCTGATCAGGTCGAGCCCAGACCCGAAAACGCCGCGCACGAGGCAGGACTGAGCATCCTCAGCGCCGCGCGTGAGCTGGGGAACACGGCGACGGCCAATATCATCACCCTCGGCGTCATCGCCGGGATCACCGGAGCCATCTCGTCCGAAGCTGCCCATTCGGCGCTCAGGGAACGCTTTGGCGCAAAAGGCGAAAAAGTCGTCGCGCTGAACGTGAAAGCCTTTGACCAGGGCGTGCAGCTCGGTGAGGGACTGAAAAGATAAATAAAAAGATAAATAAACAGAAAGGCAGACCGCAACGATAGTTCCGGTCTGCCTTGTTTTATACGGGGGATTTCTTTGCTATTTTGCGATTAGTACTGTTTCTTGTTAAAAATAATATTATACCCGGACATAACGGAACAAGCCGGTCACGTCTTTTCTCCAGTTCTGTCCGACATTGCCCACGTAGATCGTGCCTTCGCTGTCGACGGCCACGCCGTGAGCGCTGAAAAAAGGCTGTCCTTCGGAGTATTCGGCCTGTTCGTCGCCCAGCCGCGCGACTATCTGGCCTTTCGGCGACATGATCGTAACGCGAGAAGGAACGGGGCCAAAGAGACCGCAGCGGCGGTTTTCGGAAACATAAACGAGCCCGTCTTTGTCTACCCATATGTCGGAGGGACGATGGAAATCTGTCCACGAGGTGATGTACTCTCCCTCCGTCGTAAAAAGCTGGACCCGGAAGTTTTGCCGGTCGGCTACGTACAGCGTTTTATTATCGAGGCTGATGCCGATGCCGTGGGGCAAGTTGAACTGTCCGGGCTCCTTGCCTGGCTCGCCCCAGCTTTTCAGCAGTTTGCCCGCGGCGTCGAACTTGTGAACTCGCGCGTTGCCGTAGCCGTCGGTGACGTAGATGTTTCCCTGATCGTCGGTGACGAGACGCGTGGGACGGTTGAACGGTCCAGCGGCGCGCTCGACGACCTTGTGATTCTTCGTGTAGCCGGTGTCGGTCCCGCAGTCGGGCGTACCCAGCGTCATGATCACTTCGCGTTTGTCGTTGAACTTATATACGGCATGTCGGCCGTCATCGACGCCGAACAACGATCCATCGCGGTCGCGGAACATGCCGTGAGCGCGGCCAAACAGGCCCGAGCCGAACGTCTCAAGAACGTGTCCCGCCTTGTCGAGAACGATGACGGGAGGATCGGAGCGCGTCAGCACATAGACGTTGTCCTCCTCATCCACGGTCACGCCGGCGACGACACCTGAAAAATACCTTTCTTTCGCTTCGCTGCCCCAGCTTTCGTCGCACTCGTAGGTGAACTTTCCGTCGCCGATCTTCATTGCAGTCATAGCAAGTTCCTCCGTTCTGTCATAGATGTGCAAGTTTCTCCTGCATATCGTTCAGTGTAAGAGAAATTTGCTGCGGCGTCAAACATGACCTTGCTTCCCCCGTTCACAGGAATTTCCCTGTGAACGAAATCAAAAAATTATCGTTTTACACTGGCATATTTTAAAATTATAATGTGTGTCAACGAATGATTCGCATGATCGTAAGGAGGTGCGTGTATGAAGGTCCAGGAAGCGAAGGCCAACATGCTGGCCGGAGGAATCATCGCTGTGCTGGCTGCCGGTTTTTACTGGGAGACGTATCACTTTGCCGAGGATTCCTCGCTGAATTCCTTCGGAGCTGCGTTTATCCCGCGGCTTGTCGGCGCGCTGGTGTTTATCTTCGCACTGACGCTGTTTTTCCAGGCACGGCGAGTGTGGAAGAACGCTCCGGATGAAGAACGCGCGAAGCTCGCTGCCGGCAAAAGCTCGAAAGGCGCTCTGACTCGCGCGTTTCTGTTCATCGCGCTGATGCTGCTGGCGGCGTCGCTGTACGAGTATCTTGGTTTTATGCTGACGATGCCGTGGCTGATGTTTGGGCTCTTCTGCCTGGCGGAGAAGCCGGAGAAAAGGCGTTACGGACTGTATCTGATCCTTTCGGCAGTCAGTCCCGTGATTGTATTCTTCGTTTTTTACTACTGTTTTTCTCTGCTGCTGCCGGTGGGCGTGCTCAAGCCCATCCTCACATATCTGTAAAGGGGGCGTTGTCTTGTGGGCGGTATGAATATCTTTTTTGAATCGATCGGCACGCTGCTGACGACGCCGACCTACTTAGTAATGATGGCGGCGTTCACGGCACTTGGCATCCTGTTCGGCGCGCTGCCAGGCATCTCTGTTAATATGGCACTGATTCTGGCGCTGCCGCTGACGTACAGCATGGATACCGAAACAGCGATGTGCGTGCTGCTGGCCTGTTACATTGGCGCGATGAGCGGCGGTCTGATTTCGGCGATCATGCTCAATATCCCCGGCACGGGCTCGTCGATAACGACGACCTTCGACGGCAACCCGATGGCTCGTCAGGGACGCGGCGGCGAGGCGATGGGCATTGGCATCCTCACGTCGTTTGTGGGCGGCGCGCTCAGTTTCATCCTGTTGCTCTTTGTTGCCCCTCTGATTGCCAAGGTTGCGCTCCGTTTCGGCCCTTGGGAGTATTTCGCCATTGGTGTGTTTTCGATCACGATGATCGTTTCCGTCTCGGGCGACAGCGTGGTGAAGGGCGTTCTTGCTTCACTCATCGGCATGGCTTTTGCGATGACGGGAGCTGATCCGGTCAACGGTGTGAGCCGATACAATTTCGGCTTTCACGCGCTTGATGGCGGCATTCCGACGACAGCTCTGATGTGCGGCATGTTTGCCATCCCTGAGATGCTCAAGCTGGTGATGAATCTCGATGACACGTCAATCGAGGTGCGGCAGATGGAACCGCTGCGCGGCTTCGGCATTTCATTGGGGGATTATCTGCGACGCTGGAAAACAATCCTCCGCGCGGCGTTGATCGGCACATACGTTGGTATCCTGCCGGGCGTGGGGGGCTCGTCGGCATCGCTTCTGGCCTATCTGACGGAGAAGAACCGCTCTAAGCACCCGGAGACGTTCGGCCAAGGCGAAGTGGACGGTCTGATCGCCTCGGAGACGTCGAACAACGCCTGTGTCGGGGGAGCGATGATCCCCATGCTCGCGCTTGGCGTGCCCGGCAGCTCAACGGCGGCGATCGTTCTCAGCGCGCTGACGCTGCACGGCGTGCAGTGCGGACCGCTGGCATTCTCACAGGACGCGGACATCATCTATCTGATCTTTGCAATTATGTTCGTCGCTAACTTCTTTATGATTGCCATCGAGCGCGTTATGCTGAATGGTTATCTGCGCGTGCTCACGTTGCCTCGTCGCATCATCATGGTGATGATCATGATGGTGTGTTTCGTCGGCGCGTTCTCGGCCCGCAACAACTACACCGATGTGTTTGTGTTTATCCTTGGCGGCGCGGCGGGCTTCTTCCTGCAAAAGATCGGCATAGGCCGTGCACCAATCGTCATGGGCTACATCCTCAGCGGGATCATTGAATCCAATCTGGCTCGCGCGCTCTCTATCAGCCGAGGCAGCTTCTGGGCAATAAGCTCGCGTCCGATTGCGATGGCCTTCATTGTGCTGGCGGTCTTCTCGCTGGTCAGCTCGCTGTACAAGAGTCAGAAGCGTGCCCGCGCCCAGAAAACGGCTTCATAACCGCATGCTGCGGTTTCAAACACATTTTTCAGGAGGGATTTTAGGATGAAAAAGATCTTTGCAGCAGCTGCACTTGTGGCGCTTTGCGCCGCGACGGCATGGAGCGCTCCGAAGTATCCGCGCATGGCGATTACTTTGAACACTCACAAGGCCGGCACATCGGTCGATACTAATGCCCGAATCCTGGCACGGTATTTGAACAAGGAGCTGAAGACCAACGTCATCGTCAATAACA
>Ga0256405_10000451_pt1 | contig 135941 bp, 113 predicted proteins | sample RumenRJG_02DNA_FD_189096 | JGI IMG/M metagenome (GOLD analysis project Ga0256405, IMG submission 189096) | Bovine rumen microbial communities from Lethbridge, Alberta, Canada - RJG_02 | ecosystem: Host-associated > Mammals > Digestive system > Stomach > Rumen | place: Canada: Alberta...
GTTAATGCGGCCGCACATTTTCAAAGCCCTGTCAAGTACTTTCTGGGCTTTTTTATTTATTTTAACTTAAAAAAGATCGATCTCCTGTTACGGAAATCGATCTTGGATACTGGTCATACTGAGGACTAATTTCTTAACTTAACGCCATTGGGACGGTTCTCCTTGACTCCCTCACGGGAGTCAGAGAGAACCGTCCCCGTTGACTCACCCGTTGACTCATTCATATCACTTTCATCACCCATAAGGCGAAGCTGCTGTTGAGATCCCGCTCGCTGACGGTCAGGGGACAGAGACCGGTTTCGGGCACATCTTCGAGCCAGCCGCATTCTCCACCGCCGCCGATCCCGGGGATCTTCATCATGATATCGTAATAAAAGTATACATACCGATCCCGAGGGAAATCATCAGGGAGGATCTCGCGCAGCTTTCCCGCATCGATAAGGATGCCGTCAGCAGTTCTGATAAAAGCACCGGAATCAATGACCTCGTTGTAGTCGGCATATGTCCTGCCGTATTCATCACCCACCACTATATCCGGCAAAACCTCATATTTTGCATGGGATGCGTTTCTGATAAATAAAAGTGCTATAACTAATGCAGCAGAGAAGACGGCAGCTTCTGCAACGATCTTTCTCCGGTCATACGGACAGTAATCCCTTATTCTCTCAAATCGGGACTTCATATCCCTGAAAACCCTGTTGTCTGTAAATGCTGCAGGAAGGCCTTCTGTATCGCTCCTGAACCATATCGAGCTCTTAAGTATCAGCTTGCCGTATTCTTCAGGTTCCCCGCCGCTTAGTTGTATGGTCACCCTGTCGCATATCTGCTCCATGTCGGCACGAAGCTTTTTTTCAATAAGCATAAGAAGCGGGTTTATCCAGAGCACGGAGGCGAATATCTCCCACGCTTTGAATATCCAGAGATGTCCGAGACGGATATGCGTTTTTTCATGAAGGATTATCGTTTTCAGCTGCTCTTCGGGAAGCTTTTCTGTCATGACCTTCGGCATCACTATCCGTGGCTTTAACAGTCCGATCGCGCAAGGTGATACCGCCATATCGGTAATATAAACCTTTTCACCATAAAGCACGGTTTCTTTTGTATCCCGGAGCAGACGTTTCATCCTGTTAAATACGACATGCCTGCGAAAGAGAAGCAGGAGGATGACTGAAAAATATACAGCCCGGAGCCATGGGTATTTAATGGATAACTCCTGGCACATAAAGAACGGAAGGCATATCTTCCATGACTGCTTCATTCCCTCAAAATATACTTTCAGCCTTCCGAAGAACGGCACCAGGATAAACAGGCTCCAGACCGCGCCTTTTAGGAATACTTTACGCTTCAACACGGTTGAACGAAGAAACAGGACGATAATAGTTAAGAGGATGGAAACAATGGCGCATCTTGCAAAGACCGTCGCCAGGTATGCAGAGACGAAGCCTAGGAAATCCTGAATAAAAGCTGCTTCATTCAGAAATATCACAAGAAGCGTGTCATACATTCTTTTTCTTCCGCTGTCTTAATATCTTTTCAAGTTCCTTTATATCCTTATCAGAAAGTTCCGCAGTCTGAAGGAAGGATGCAGCGGCACCTGACTGGCTTCCGCGGTAGTATGTTTTAACAAAATCCTTCTGTTTCTGTTTAAGGCATTCTTCCCTTGTCTTTTTCGGATAGTAATGGAAAACTCTGCTGTCATGCTCGTCCACAGTATAACCGACGAGTCCCTTCCTTAAGATGTGGTGAAGCAGTACACGTTCAGTCTGGTCGCTCATGTCATCCACGGCCTGCACCTTTTTTAGTATTTCAGAAGATGTGATCCCTTCCTCGCCGTCCCATATCGCTTCCATCAGCAGCCATTCCCTTTCGGTAGGCATCTTGTCATCTTTTCCCACGTTCATCCTCCGTATGATATAAAAGAGAGTTTACATGCATTAACAATTATACATCGTATACGATTTCCCGTGCAAGAAGTCAATCAGAGTGTAGTATCTACTGTTCCTCCTGTTTCGGGAGAAGCGGGGATCTCGGGTTCCATGGGGACATCCATACCATCAAACGTCATTATCACCCCGCTTCCGGAATAAGTCTTGGAAGACGAGCCCTTCCCATTGCTTTCCTTTTCAGCCTGCAGCCTGTCAAACAATGCCTTCAGGTATTTGAGGTCTGCCTGGAGTATGTCCCTCTGCTCCTCGGAGCGGTGCTTCAGCTTCAGCTGTTTTAAATCCTGCGGTTCCATATCTCCAGACATGGCTTTGGAAAGCTCCTCCAGCTCCTCGTCGAATTCGGATGTCTCCTCAGCCTTTTCATACATCTCCTCCATATCAAGTTCCAGCTTTTCCATCAGTGCATCGAATTCTTCAGCTTCCAAGGCCTGTTCTTTTTCATCTTCCGCTGCTTCTTCCACAGGATTTTCCTGTTCTTCAAAGGACGACTCTTCCATATGCTTTTCCGCTGCTTCTTCCATCTTCAGGTGCTTTTCCTTTTTCTTACATGCTCTGAGAATCTGCTCCGCGTGAAGGATGGCGCGTGCGATCTCTTCTTCATCATATTCGCCGCTTTTTCTCCTCTTATAGAGCAGGTTCAGTTTCATCCCGATGGATGTCCTGACCTGGGAGGCCTTGTCAGATGTCTTTGCGTTCAACACCTGCGCGGATATCTGCTTGAAGCTGTAATCAGATCTGCGCTTCTTATTGTTCTTTGAAACAGGGCGGGTGACGGAGATGGTTCCCGCATATGATCCATCTATATGATGAAGTTTTGTAACCCGCCTTTCCGTGTTACCGGTTCTTATTATGCTCACCTCATTCATAGCTTGTCCTCAAAAGATGCAAATGGTTAACTCTACTTAACGTTTATATCGGTTAAAATCTGTTAACAAATAACCCTCGGCTGATCTGATCTTCTGTTCGGAATCGAACGTCTAAAGGTATGGAAAAGCACAGATATCACATAATACAAAGAAGTCGCTATATGGCGCTCAGCTGCATCCGGTAGTATTTTTCATACAGACCGCCCTGCTTTATAAGTTCCCTGTGTGTGCCGCGTTCCCTGATCCCGTCATTGTCAAGGACTATGATCTCGTCGGCGCCGAGGATGGTAGAAAGCCTGTGGGCTATTGTGATCGTGGTCCTGCCACAGGCAAGCTTATCTAGACTGTCCTGGATGAAGCGTTCACTTTCATTATCAAGAGCGCTTGTTGCTTCATCAAGTATCAATATGGGCGGATTCTTTAAGAATACTCTCGCTATGGCGATGCGCTGTTTCTGTCCTCCGGAAAGTCTGGCTCCACGCTCTCCGACCAATGTATCAAGAGCTTCCGGCAGTTCCTCCAAAAAATCCAGCAGATCGGCATCTTTGGCCGCTTTGAGTATATCCTCATCAGATGCATCAGGCCTGCCGTAGGCAATGTTCTCCCGTATGGTCCCATTGAACAGATAGACATCCTGCTGCACGATCCCGATGAAGGATCGCAGCGATCTCTGAGTCACATCGCGTACATCAATACCGTCTATCTTCACACTGCCTTCAGAAACATCGTAAAACCTGGGGAGCAGCGAACACAGAGTTGTCTTGCCTCCACCCGAAGGCCCGACTATGGCAACGGACTTGCCGGCATCTATGTGCAGATTTATGTTTCGCAGCACATTTTCGTCATTTTCATAGGAAAAGCAGACATCCTTATAATCAATGATCCCTCTCACTCCTTCAAGTTCCGCTGCACCAGGACTGTCGGTGATCTCCGGCATGGTCTCCATCACTTCGTTAAACCTCTGAAAGCCCGCCAGGCCCTTTTGTAGCAGTTCAGTAAACTCCACCAGGACATTTATAGGATTGATGAAGATGCTGATATAGAGAGCATATATGGCCAGATCCTCGCCGGAAAGCGATCCCTTGGCGATGAGAAATCCTCCGGCGACCAGCACGGTCACATACATCAGGCCCTCAAAAAAGCTGTTTCCGGAAAAAAACACTGACATCTGCCGATAATTTGCTTTTTTTGAATCAAGGAAGGCCAGATTGCTCTTGTCAAATTTTTCCTTTTCGATATCCTCACCGGCAAAGGATTTCACAACTCTGATCCCGGAAAGAGTATCCTGCAGTGACGAGTTGATCCCGGCCACTTTTACACGGTTGTCATCAAATGTAGCACGCATCCGCCTGTTCTGCGTAAATGTGAAAATACCCATGAGAAGCCCCATGACGGCCAGACAGGCTGTCAGGGGTATATTGATGCAAAAGAGAAGTATGAGTGATCCGGCAAGCTTGATCACGGAAATGAAGATATTCTCCGGCCCATGGTGCGCAAGTTCCGATATATCAAAAAGATCGGAGACAAGCTTTGCCATCATCTCGCCTGTATTGTGAGTGTCATAATAAGAAAAAGAGAAGGCTTCAAATCTTTCAAACAGGTCATGCCGCATCTGTGACTCCATGCGTGCGCCCATCATATGTCCCTGGTAGGTGACGTACGATCTGCACAACATCCTGATCACGTACATCATGATAAGTGCTGCGGCAAGGATCCCAAGCTTTGACAGAATCTCCTCGGGAGAGCGCAAAAACAGCGTACTTCTCAGCACCCGCAGAAACTGCGGGAACGCAAGGTCGATCAGCGACAGCACTGTAGCGCAGAACAGGTCGAATATAAATACGCCTTTATACGGTTTGTAATATGGTATGAATTTTCTTACAAGCTTCATGAAGTAAATATTATCACATAATCCGGTAAAGATGGCGGTGGCTTCGATCAGCGGTCGATCAAAATTGTTAACAGGGGTTGTCTGTTAACGTGAATTAACCGATAATAGAATAAGGAGCAGCTAAACACGCAGATCATCGGTTTTGTAATCAACAGGCGGTGTCATGCCTTATTCGTTAATACAAATTAACAAAGAATAATATGTAAAACAGGGAGGAGTTTATCATGTCTTTAGAGGTAAACAACAGGGTGATATCACAGATAATGGATCTGAAAACATCTGTCCCGGGAGTGACAAGAAAAGAGGAGATAAAAACAGGATTTGACAGTATAGCAGAATATACAAAACATCTGCAGGGAAAATACAGCTATATGAACAGCGGAAAGACTTCTATGCAGGGAGTTCCTGTGATGGTAAGCGTTTCAGAGGCTTTTCTAAGAAAATGCAAGGATAATCCGGAAAAAGCAGCATTTCTGGAAGAAAATCTTTCAGCTATCCCTGAGTGCATGAAGCGATCGGTGGCCTTTACCTCAATGATGCCGGGAAGTCCTGTCATGACTTTTGCTTCTATTTCTTTTGATGATAATGGGAATATTACCATGATGAGCGGATGTACAAATGATCCTGACGGAAAGATAGCTGAGGAAAATGCAAAAAGAAGGGTTGCGGAAGAAAGAGCCGAAAAAAAGAAATCAGAGGAACGAAGAAAAGACAAAAAAGCCGAACAGGAGCAGATTGAAAAACAACGTGCTGAAATGATATCGGCAGACAGTAATGGACTTGTTTTTTCTGTTATTGGTACGGATATGAAAGAAATTACTGATCATCTATTGGATAAATGGGGAGCAGGAGAAATAAGCGGAACGATAGGGCTTGACTTGAAAGCGTGAATTGAGATTGATGGGAGGTAATGTTATATGGCTATTTCAGATGTGATGTCAAAATCTTTGATTTCTGCAAGCAGTTCCATAAAAGCGGCACGTATGCAGAACGTGATAAAAAAGCAGATGGAGGACAGGGCCGGGGTGCTTGAGGCGGAGATCAGGCAGGAGAAGGGCAATGCCCCCGAAAAACAGAAGGAACTTGAGAAAACAGAGAAAAAGGCTGCCAAGGTCGAAAACATGACTCTTGATACGCTTTCCGCAATTAATAGTGATCTTAAGAAAACAGCAAAAGAGGATCTGGAAGAAGCGAGGGCAGAAAAGAGAGCGGAAAAGAAGAAAGCAGAAAAATCAGCGGAGCAAAAGAGGGCGGATAAAAAGGAGCGTGAAGAAAGAATGGAGAAATCTTCTGATCCGGAAAAAGAGAAGCGCATCAAAGACAGTGAGCCAAATAATAATCCTACAGATACAGTTTTCGTAAACATCATTGCTGATAGTATGACACCAAGCACCGGAACCATAGATCAGATTGGTACTAAAGTAGATGTGAATGCTTAGGTTTTTCTTAAATAAGCACTAATTTACGCTTATTACATTAATATACGTTAACGATTAATCTTTAAGGAGGAAATGAAATGGGGACTGATATTTCATCAATGTTTGGAGGCATTTCAAATGCAGGAAACTCGTCGTACACCTTGTCGGATTATGCTTCCATAAAGAACGGCAGCTACAAAAAACTCATGAAAGCGTATTATGCACGGGAGAAGGAGGAATCGGAAGAGGCAGGCGGGGATTCGCATGCCAAGCTGCTGTCAGTAAAATCAACCGCTGACTCGTTGAAGGAGGCCGCAGATGCGTTACAGTCCAATAAACTCTGGCAAAAAAAGGAGATCGTAAATAAGGACGAAGAAACCAGTGAGGAGAGTAAAACCTTTGATTATGACTGGGATGCCATAACAAAAGCAGTCAAATCCTTTGTTGATGCGTATAACAATACATTAGAAAGAGCCGGATCATCGGATACCAAGGATGTCCTGATGGTCGGATCATGGATGGCTAAAATGACATCAAAAAATGCAAATGTCCTTGCCAGGGCAGGTATTGAGATCGGCAATGATAATAAGATGACACTCAATGAAGAGAAGCTGAAGAACAATGCAGGAACGGCTCAGTTTATTTTCAAAGGTTATAATTCCTTTGCCGATAAGATATCCTACAAGGCATCGCAGATGAGCCAGGGGGCTGCGAGATCAGCAGAAAAGATGGGGGCGGCCTATAACAAAAAGGGTGAATATACCGGAGGGATCTCTTCTTCGATAAAAGACAAGGTGGATGAAGCTACAGGTAAGAAGAAGTCTAATATCACAACGGCAAATACAGACAAGGTGGATCAGGAAATAAAGAACCTGAAATCAAAGCGAGACAGCCTTAAACAGAAGATAAATTCTGAATACAATACGGAAAAGAGACGTGAGTACGAAAAAGAGCTTAAACAGATAGAAAATGAGCTTGCTGTAAAGGATACAGAACAGTACAGGAAGAACAACAGCGTATTCTTCTGAATATAAATCGGATCTCCTGTTCAGAAACGAATGACGGGCAGGTAAGGGGAAATTCAGATATATATCACATAATACAAAGGAGGATGGAAAACATGTCAATGAACGTAGGTACTGACTATTCAGCTAACAAAGCAGGATTCACAAGTGCAGATATTTCCCAGGTGGAAAGGGTTGATTTAGAAGAACAAAGAAAAAGGTCGGAATCAGTTAAGCCGAAATTAGATGAATGGAAAGAAAATAATGAAAGAATTTGCAGTAGCCGTCAGGATTACAACAATGGGGTTGTTTATAACAGGTCGGAGGAACCAATCGATAATTCCACATATTCGATCAATAAGATGAGTTCATCTGACAGGGCAGCTATAGTGAATCAGCTGAAGGCTGATGCCGAAGAGCGGAAAAACCAGATGATGAACCTCGTGCAGAGGACTTTCTCGGGCCAGGTGGGGACATTCGGTAAGGCTTCCGGAGATGATTTCTGGAGGACGCTTGCAAGCGGAAAATTTACTGTTGATGCGGCTACTAAAGCACAGGCAAAGGAGGATATCAGTGAGGACGGTTACTGGGGAGTAAAGAAGACCTCTCAGAGACTATTTGATTTTGCATCGGCTCTTGCCGGCGATGATGTGGACAAAATGAAAGATATGCAAAAGGCTATGGAAAAAGGGTTCAAGCAGGCGACAAAGACATGGGGGAGGGAACTTCCGGAGATAAGCAGAAATACCTTGAGTGCAGCAAACAAGCTGTTTGAAGATTATTTCAAATCAAAGCAGTCGATCGAAACGGGTTCAGTTGAGGGATAGATCATCCGGGTTGTCATTTATTATGAAGGGACCGATATAAGAAATGAGTGATCATACGGAACAAGGAGGTTCTTGGATATGAGCGGGATTGAGGGCATAAATAACGGACCAGCTATGGTACAGCAGGATACGGGAGCTCGAGGATCCGCTGCAAAAGTCAATGAGGGTGGCCGGGAGGATTCCGGCAGTCTTTTATTTGCCGGCAATCTGAATCTCCCACAGGCACCTGCCAATAAGATAGAGGCTGCCCGTAAACAGGCGATGAAGCTTGTCACGGATGCCTTTGAGACGGAACGGAATACCGATAAAGGGCTGACCGAGATAAGAGAGCGGAGAGCAGATGTCGAGAGAGATCTTGCTGCCAGAAGAGAGATGGTTTCCGGCTTAAAAGACAGTGTGAGCAGCTATGCAAAGAAACAGGGTATCACTGAGGACAGCAGGGAGCAGAAGGATCTGGATATCCTGCGCAAGGTAAGAGGATACGGGAGTGATGATCCCTATGCAGCTATGACGGATCCGTTATCCTGTCTCAATGATGATGAGCGCAAAAGATACGCGGCTATCATGGATGAAGGCCTTACAGAATACCAGAAGCTCGCTTTGGATGCCGATAATGAAATAAGAAATGCACGGATAGAGATCGATCAGGATAAAGAAATGATCCGTGCCTATAATATTGCGATCAGAGACGTCAAGCTCGAAAGCCTGAAGGATCAGAGCATGGTGAAGGCTCAAAAAGGCAAGGACGAGATAATGCGGACCGCATCAAAAGATGTTATCAGTTCTCTTGTACAGGAAGCGGTCGAGCATATTGACGAGGAGCTTGAAGAGGTTAAGGAAGAAGCAGAAGAAAAAGCTGAAAAAAGGGCAGAGGAAGAAGAGAAAGCCGCGGAACGCGAAGAAGAGAAAAAAGAAAAAGAAAAAGAAAAAGAGATACTTGAGGGCGAAGCAAAGCTTGAACGGCTTAATTCTCAGAGTGTCAGCTCTGATCAACAGGGGCAGGTGAATACCGAAATACAGAATATACTAAATAAGCTGAGCATTCTTGAAGATGACATCAAGGGGATTGAAGTGAATAAGCAGTTATAGGAAGTCAAGGAGAACCGTCCCCACTGACTCGGAGAGAACCGTCCTCGTTGACTTCTCACTTGCGTGGGGGCAAGGTATAGCGTAAAATTGAAAGGCCGCTGATAAGCGGTCTTTTAGCATGGGAATGAACGAAAAGGAGATATCTGAAATGCCTATAACTGAGATACTGGAGAAGAATGCCGGGGAATACGGAGATGAAGTAGCTCTGGTGGAGCTCAATCCTGCACTGAAGGATATGAGAAGGATGACCTGGAAAGAATATGATCTGATACAGCCGGAGCCGGATGTGCCCTACAGAAGGGAGATCACCTGGAGGATATTCGACGAGAAGGCAAACAGGTTCGCCAATCTGCTCCTGGAGAGAGGCATACAGAAGGGAGACAAGGTAGGCATACTCCTGATGAACTGTCTGGAGTGGCTTCCCATATACTTTGGAGTGCTGAAGACAGGCGCGCTGGCGGTGCCCCTGAACTTCAGATATGCTCCCGACGAGATAGAATACTGCGTGAACCTGGCGGAGATAGATATACTGGTCTTCGGTCCGGAATTCATAGGACGTGTGGAGGAGATAGCAGACAGGATATCCGAACACAGGCTGCTCTTTTATGTGGGAGAGAACTGCCCCACCTTTGCGGAGAGCTACAATACCCTCACCGCTGACTGCTCCTCAGTGGCGCCCGGCATAAAGCTGACGGATGATGACTATGCCGCGATATACTTCTCGAGCGGCACCACGGGATTCCCCAAGGCCATACTGCATAAGCACAGAGCGCTGATGCACTCGGCAGTGGTGGAGCAGAAGCACCACGGGCAGACCCATGATGATGTATTCCTGTGCATACCTCCGCTGTATCATACCGGAGCGAAGATGCACTGGTTCGGCTCGCTGATATCCGGAGGCAGGGCGGTGCTTCTGAAGGGGACCAAGCCGGAATTCGTGTTGGATGCGGTATCAAGAGAGAAGTGCACCATAGTCTGGCTGCTGGTACCCTGGGCACAGGATATCCTGGAAGCACTGGACAGGGGCGAGCTGAAAAAGGAAGACTATGAGCTGGACCAGTGGCGACTCATGCACATAGGGGCACAGCCTGTGCCGAAATCTCTGATAAGACACTGGAGAGACTACTTCCCCGAGCATGAGTACGATACGAACTACGGCCTCTCGGAGTCCATCGGCCCCGGCTGCGTGCATCTGGGAGTAGAGAACGTGGAACATGTGGGTGCCATAGGAGTGCCGGGATACGGCTGGGAATGCAAGATAGTGGATGAGCAGAGGAGAGAGGTGAAGCGCGGCGAGGTAGGAGAGCTCGCGGTGAAGGGCCCCGGTGTCATGATCTGCTACTATCACGACGAGAAGGCAACGGATGAGGTGCTGGACAAGGAGGGCTGGCTCTATACCGGAGATATGGCGAAGCAGGACGAGGAGGGCTTCTACTATCTGGTGGACAGGAAGAAGGACGTGATCATTTCCGGAGGAGAAAACATCTATCCGGTACAGATAGAGGATTTCCTCCACGGATTCGAGCCCGTGAACGATGTGGCTGTCATAGGGCTTGCGGATAAGAGACTGGGTGAGATATCTGCAGCCATCATAGAGATAAAGCAGGGATATACCTGCACTGAGGAAGAGGTGCAGGAGTATTGCAGGAAGCTGCCCAAGTACAAAAGACCAAGGAAGATCATATTCGCCGAGGTGCCGAGGAATGCTACGGGCAAGATAGAGAAGCCGAAGCTCAGGGAGATCTACGGGGCCATGAACCTGGTGGAGAAGGAGAACGACGGCTGATGAGCCTGCATTGAAAAGGTTTTTTCGCTGAATTATAATGAAGTAATGAAAGAGGGAACGGGAAAGAGCGACGGGACAGTCAGCAAGCGGATCATTTTCGGCGGGCTGATGCTGGTATATCTGCTGCTGCTGGCGGTACTGGCGCTCTATTATCTTAACTTAAGACATAAGACCTTCCTGACCAAGGGTTCCATACAGGACATGGGAAACCCGGGGGTGGTCCTGGAGGGTGAGAGATCAAAGGAATGGCGTGAGGGAAACAAGTATCCCTACACCTCGGGCATGGAGTATGACTTCCGGATAGTCAACCACGACAGGAGGAAGGTGTACGACTGGAGAGCGGAGATACAGTTCGCCGTGAACTTTGACATCGACAGCTCCTGGAACGGGGAGTTCAGCAAGGTGGACCATACGCTGGTGGTGATTCCCGATGAAGAGAGCTCCGTAGTGGAAAAGGGCAGGGAAAAGACCTTCGGTCTCGTCATGATCACCGACGATAACGAGGTGGCCGGGGACTACAGACTCTCCTATAAGCTGGATGTACATCTGACGGAGTCGCCTCTGTTCTGGCTGCTTTTGGCGGGCATGGGGCTGACACTGACTGTATTCATAGCCGACAAGATAAATGAAGCCAAGTACAACAAGCTCAAGAACAAGCAGGAGGAGATAAGAGGGATCCTGCAGGAGAGCTTCGAGACCTTCGCCAGGATAATAGATGCCAAGGACCCCTATACCAGAGGGCATTCTCTGAGGGTGGCCGAGTATGCGAAGCTGATCGCGGGAGAAATGGGCTACAGCGAAGAGGACCGGGAGAGGGTGTACTGGATAGGCATGCTCCATGATATAGGCAAGATAGGTGTCACGGATCTGATATTGCAGAAGCCGGGAAGGCTGGACAGCTCGGAATATTCTCTCATCCAGACTCATGTGGACGTGGGAGGAAGGATACTGGAGGACTTCGAGGCCCTGCCGGGCATAGCGGAGGGAGCGAAGTATCATCACGAAAGATGGGACGGCAAAGGCTACTCGACCCACCGCATGGGCAGGGATATCCCGGAGATCGCGCGTATCATATGCGTGGCGGACTCCTTTGACGCGATGACGAGCCCCAGAGTGTACAGGAAGGCTCTGTCTGTCGAGTATGCAAGAAGGGAACTGGTAAGCTGCGCAGGCACACAGTTCGATCCGGATATCGTGCCTGTGATGCTGAGACTGATAGACAGCGGACAGGTGCCGATAGAGATCGAGGAGACCTGATCCCGGAAGGATGCGCGGGAGAGCTCTACGCACAGCAGTACTGCCGCAGCATGATGGAGGTGAAGATGGGCGCTACCGTAAGCGTGTGCCTCATAGTGAAGAACGAAGAGGCAGTGCTGAAGAGATGTCTGGACAGCCTGAAGGGTATAGCGGATGAATATGTGATAGTGGATACTGGCTCGGATGACGGGACGAAGAAGATAGCATCGGCCTATACCGACAGGATATATGACTTTGAATGGACAGATGACTTCGCGGCTGCGAGAAACTACGCTTTCTCGAAATGCAGCTGCGACTATATATACTCGGCGGATGCCGACGAGATACTGGACGAAAAAGCAGCGGAACAGTTCAGGGCCCTGAAGGAGGCTCTGGACGGCTCCGTGGATATCGTCCAGTTTTTGTATACCAACCAGCTGGAGTACAACACCACCTACAACTACGACAGGGAGCTGAGGCCCAAGCTGTACAGGAGGCTCAGGAGCTTCGTATGGGAAGGGGCGGTGCACGAGCAGGTAAGGCTGAACCCCGTGATATACGACTCGGAGATCGAGATCATACACAAGCCGACATCCCTGCATTCGGGGAGAGACTTTGATATCTTCCGGAAGCTCATAGAACGCAAGGGAGAGCTGGAGCCGAGGCTTATGGATATGTATCTGAGGGAGCTGGCTGTATCGGGAGAGGACAGTGACTTCGTGGATGCAGGAGAGCACCTGAAGAAAGCACTGGAGAAGGAGAGCGATGAGGAGCGTATGAAGAATGAGCTCTATTGCGTGATGCGAGGCGAAAGAGCAAAGGGAGACAGGGAGCTCTTCATGAAGTATGCGCTGAGAGCGCTTGCTCTGGGAGATGTGACCTCGGAGACGGCCTATGAACTGGGAGAGTATTACCGCGGGGTACAGGATATGAACGAGGCAAAGATGTGGTACTACAATGCCGCGAACGAGACCGAGCCCGCGCTGGATCACCGCTATCATGATGAATATCCTCAGAGGTATCTGACGGAGGGCTGAGAGGGGCAGGGGCATCGGTTGAGGGCCTGCCTGCAAATATGGTATAATCTTCAGGTTAATATTTTATACGGATAAGGAGTATACATGCGTACATATCTGGTTACCGGCGGTGCCGGCTTCATAGGATCCAACTTCGTTCATTATATGTTCCGCAAATACGGGGACGACATCAGGATAATAAACGTGGATGCCCTGACATATGCGGGGAATCTCGAGAATCTGAAAGAGGTGGAGTCAAGAGCCAATTATTCCTTCGTCAAGGCAGACATAAGGGACAAGGAAGCCATAGAAAAGATCTTCGCGGAAAATGATGTGGATATAGTCGTGCATTTTGCGGCGGAGAGCCACGTGGACAGATCCATACGCAATCCTGAGGTCTTCGTGGAGACCAATGTGCTGGGGACGGCGGTGATGCTGAATGCAGCCAGGGCTGCCTGGGAGAAGGAGGACGGAAGCTACAGGGAAGGAAAGAAATTCCTCCATGTGTCTACGGATGAGGTGTACGGCTCGCTGAGCGATCCGAAGGACTATTTCTACGAGACCACGCCCTACGATCCGCATTCACCCTACTCTGCGAGCAAGGCTTCCGCGGATCTGCTCGTAAAGGCCTATGTGGATACATATCACTTCCCGGCCAACATCACAAACTGCTCCAACAACTACGGGCCTTATCAGTTCCCGGAGAAGCTGATACCTCTCGTCATCAACAATGCGCTGCAGGGGAAGAAGCTCCCGGTGTACGGAGACGGAAAGAATGTGCGTGACTGGCTCTATGTGGACGACCACTGCAAGGGCATAGACATGGTCATAAATGACGGAAAGCAGGGAGAGAAATACAATATCGGCGGCCACAACGAGCGCGAGAACATACAGATCATCAAGACCATCATCGCTACCCTGCAGGATATACTGCCGGATGACGATGCGAGGAAGGCAAATGTGACCGAAGACCTGATCACCTTCGTGGAGGACAGGAAGGGACACGACAGGAGATATGCGATAGCTCCCGACAAGATCTCAAAGGATCTGGGGTGGCTTCCGGATACGAAGTTCGAGGACGGGATACGTCTCACGGTGAAGTGGTATCTGGACAATATGGACTGGATGGAGAACGTGACCTCGGGAGACTATCAGGCGTATTACAAAAAAATGTACGAGGCATGAGACAATGAAGGGAATAATACTCGCAGGCGGCAGCGGCACCAGACTCTATCCGCTGACCAAGGCAATGAGCAAACAGATGATGCCCGTGTACGACAAGCCGATGATCTATTATCCCTTGTCGGCCCTGATGCTGGCAGGTATCAGAGAGGTGCTGATCATATCAACTCCCAGGGATCTGCCGGGGTTCAGAGAGCTCTTCGGTGACGGATCGCAGCTGGGACTCACGTTCTCTTATGCGATACAGGAGGAGCCAAGAGGGCTGGCGGAGGCCTTCATCATAGGTGCGGACTTCATAGGCAGTGACAACGTGGCGATGGTCCTGGGAGACAATATCTTCTACGGGCAGAGCTTCAGCAAGGTGCTGAAGGCAGCGGCCGGAAGGGAAAAGGGAGCCACGATATTCGGATACTATGTCAAGGATCCCACACAGTACGGTGTGGTGGAGTTTGACGGGCAGGGAAGAGCCGTATCCATCGAGGAGAAGCCCGCGCATCCGAAGAGCAACTATGCGGTGCCGGGACTCTATTTCTACGACAATGACGTGGTGGAGATCGCAAGGAACGTGAAGCCCTCTGCAAGAGGAGAGATAGAGATCACCTCGGTGAACAATGAGTATCTGAAGAGGGGAGACCTCTATGTGGAGACTCTGGGACGCGGCTTCGCATGGCTCGATACGGGATCTCACGACAGCCTTCTGGATGCATCGGACTTCGTCTCGGCATTCCAGAAGAGGCAGGGTCTTTATATCTCCTGCATAGAGGAGATCGCCTTCAAGAGAGGATATATCGACAAGGAGCAGCTGCTGAAGCTCGCAGAGCCGCTGAGCAAGACAGCCTACGGACAGTATCTGAAGGATATAGCGAACGGCCTGTAGGAGATGGACCATAAGGGCTCTCATCTTTGGCTGATACCGGTCATAATCATAGGCTTTAACAGTCTGGTCTTCGTCTGTCTGATCATGATCGGATATAAGAAGCAGACGGGGGAAGCGGCCGATATGCGAAAGACGGCGGTCTCGGAAAGCAGTGTATCGGCAGACGGGGATGTGTCCGGGAATGAAGCGGAGCTCGACGAGAGCTTCTACGATGAGGAGGAGCCCGAAGAGAATATATATGCCTACAGCAGCGGCTATGTGCTCCTGCTCACCTCAAGTGAATCGGATCTGAAGATCCAGATGGTGAGGGAGGACGGAAGTCCTGCCGACGGGATCAGATGGAAGGCGGGAATCGTAAGCCGAAGCGGCGGAGAGGACCTGGAGGCCGAGGATGAGGAGGAAGACGGGATCATCTATGTGAGTGAGATCCCGGCAGATGACTACACCGTAGAGGTCACGGACGGAAGGGGCATATCGGAGACATCATCCATCAGTGTCAAGCCGAGGATAAGATATACGGCCTCCTCCGGCATCAGGAGCATAGTGATGCAGGAGTCGCAGATAGATGCGGCGGCCGAGGATACGGCGCTGACCTCGGAGGAGAAGCAGAACGAGGGAGAGTTTGACGGAATAGCGCTGCCGCAGGGAACCCGCGGTATAGATGTATCGAAGTACAATAAAGAGATCGACTGGGCGAAGGTCAAAGCCTCGGGTATAGAGTTTGCGATCATCCGTGCAGGATACAGAGGGTCGGGCTCGGGAGTGCTGGTAGAGGATCCATATTTCAGGCAGAATCTCGCGGGAGCCAAGGCGGCAGGAGTGAAGATCGGTGTGTATTTCTTCACGCAGGCGGTCAATGAGACCGAGGCCGCGGAGGAGGCAGAGGCTGTGGCGTCGCTCGTGAATGCTTCGGATCTGGCGCTGCCGGTGTTCCTGGATGTGGAGAGCTCCGGTAATGTGAACGGGGGAAGAGCCGACGGGCTGGATGTGGCGACAAGGACCGCGGTGGTGAAGAGCTTCTGTGAGACTGCACAGAGTCTGGGCTACAGAGCGGGTGTATATGCCAACAAGACCTGGATGACGGGGAAGCTCAATATGGAGGAGCTGGCGCCTTATGAGAAGTGGCTCGCGCAGTACCGGACTTCGGGGCCTACGTATAAGGGTGATTACAGTATCTGGCAGTATACTTCCAATGGAAGTGTGGACGGGATACAGGGCAGGGTGGACCTGGATATACTTGTGAAGTAGAAGGGCAGCACGCACACCTAAAGCAGCCGGACAAAGGAAAAAACAGAAGATATACAAGAGGGTTGGTAATGGGAAAGATAAGTGTAGAGACATGTGAGATAGAGGGACTCAAGGTCATCACTCCGCAGGTGTACGGGGATGAGCGCGGGTACTTCATGGAGACGTATAACCACAATGATTTCAGGGAGGCGGGCATCCCCGAGGTGTTCGTGCAGGACAATCAGAGTTCGAGCACGAAGGGTGTGCTGAGGGGACTGCACTTCCAGATCGAGCATCCGCAGGACAAGCTGGTGCGAGTGGTGAGAGGAGAGGTCTTTGATGTGGCAGTGGATCTGAGAAAGGGCTCCGCCACCTTCGGCAAATGGTTCGGGGCCCTGCTCTCCGAGGAGAACAGGAAGCAGTTCTTCATACCGAAGAATTTCGCTCACGGATTCCTCGTGCTCTCAGACACTGCGGAATTCTGCTACAAGTGCACTGATTTCTATCATCCGGGGGATGAGGGCGGCATACCCTACAACGACCCGGAGATTGCCATAAAGTGGCCCGAGCTGAAGGGAGCGGATCTCAACATCAACGACAGGGACAGGAACTGGCCGACTTTTGCCGAGTACAGGGATCTGCGCGGACTGTGAGGATGGAGAGAAAGAAAAAGACAATCCTTGCCGTGGCGGCGCTTGCTGTCGTCTGGTCTCTTTATATCATCCTGCATCACAATCCTCTGGCAGTACCCATACAGGAGAAGGTCAAGAAGTGCATCTCCATTTTCATTCTCTGGAGTGCCTTCGGCATATTTGCGAAGTTCTATGACTGGATCGTGCTGCTTCCCCAGGAGCTCTTCGCCAACCGGAAGCTCATATGGAAGCTGGCCAAAAACGACTTCCGCTCCAAGTATGCGGGATCGTACATGGGCATAGTCTGGGTATTCCTGCAGCCTGCGGTGACGGTGCTGGTATACTGGTTTGTCTTCACCATGGGAGGAAGGACACCGGTATCGGATACACAGGGCTATCCTTTTGTGGTATGGCTCATAGTGGGCATTGTGCCCTGGTTCTTCTTTTCCGATGCATGGGGACAGGGGACGAGTGCGCTGCTGTCGTACCAGTTTCTTGTGAAGAAGGTGGTGTTCAAGATCAGCATCCTCCCCATCATCAAGATCCTTTCCGCATTTTTCATCCATGTGTTCCTTGTGGCTGTCACGCTGGTGATACTGCTGCTGAACGGTATCTATCCCAATCCGTACTGGATACAGATACCGTATTTTTCGCTGTGTACCTTCCTGCTGGTGCTGGGGCTCTCTTATATCACCTGCTCGGTGGTGGTGTTCTTCAGGGATCTGGGGCAGATCATAGGCATACTGCTTCAGGTGGGTGTCTGGATCACTCCCATCATGTGGGATATAAACAATCTCTCGAGGCCTTTGCAGATACTTTTCAAGCTCAATCCCGTGTTCTATCTCGTGGACGGATACAGGATGGCGCTGCTTGATGATATGTGGTTTTTTGAGCATTTTTATTCGACGGTGTATTTCTGGATATTTACAGTGGCGGCATTCCTCTTCGGGGCTGTGGTGTTCCGCAGGCTGAAGGTGCATTTTGCAGACATACTATGAAAGCGTTCTCGATGGCCGTCAGTAGCGGCCGCTTGCGGACTGCTACGGATGGCCATCAGAGAACCTGATGTGTATGAGCATAAAAGCAGCGCGAGGAAGCGAGCGATGCGATATGCGAATACACAGCAGGGAGCGCGAGAGTGCGAAGCACGGAGCGATCCCGGCATTCATAAAGAATAAAGGACAAAAAATACAGCTACAGCAGCGCGAGGAAGCGAGCGATGCGATATGCGAATACACAGCAGGGAGCGCGAGAGTGCGAAGCACGGAGCGAGCCGGCGCTTTCATAAAGAATGAGAGACAGGATAAGATCATAAACGGTATGGACAATGTAATAATAAACGTCGAGCATCTCGACAAGATGTATAAACTGTATAACAGGCAGCGGGACAGGATGAAGGACTCGCTGGGACTGGGCAGGGGAAAGCAGCTCTACAAGGAGCACTATGCCCTTAAGGATGTGTCCATACAGGTGAAGAAGGGTGAGACCGTGGGTATCATCGGGACCAACGGGTCCGGCAAGTCCACCATACTCAAGATCATCACCGGAGTGCTCTCGCCCACAGCGGGGAATGTGGAGATAAACGGCAGGATATCCGCGCTGCTGGAGCTGGGTGCCGGGTTCAACATGGAGTTCACGGGCATAGAGAATGTGTATCTGAACGGGACGATGAACGGCTTCACGGAAGAGGAGATAGATGAGAGGCTTCAGGATATACTGGACTTCGCGGATATAGGTGAGTTCGTGAACCAGCAGGTGAAGACCTATTCGTCGGGTATGTTCGTGCGTCTGGCTTTCGCTCTGGCGATCAATATAGATCCGGAGATACTGGTGGTGGATGAGGCGCTGTCCGTGGGAGATGTCTTCTTCCAGAACAAGTGCTACCACAAGTTCGAGGAGTTCAAGGCTCAGGGCAAGACGATCCTCTTCGTGTCGCATGATCTCTCGTCCATAAGCAAATACTGTGACAGGGTGATACTGCTGGACCACGGTAAGAAGATGGCTGAGGGAAGGCCCAAGGAGATCATCGACATGTACAAGAAGGTGCTGGTGAACCAGACCAGCTCCGCGATGTCGGGCTCCGAGCAGGTGGGCGAGGACGGCAGGCTCAAGGGATCTTTCAACAGGAATGTAAAGGAGGGACTGTGGAAGTCGCATATGACTCTGAACCCCTCCAACGATACATATGGCAGCGGGCTGGCGGAGATAGAGGATTTCTGTCTGATAGACAACGCGGGCAACATGACAAATACCGTGATAAAGGGTGACAGCTTCTCGGTGAAGGTGAAGACGAAATATCACGCGGATATCTCCGAACCCATCATAGCGGTATCGCTGAAGAACCGCATGGGTGTGGAGATAACGGGAACCAATACCATGTTTGAAAAGATCTCCACAGGTGAGTGTCATGACGGGGATGAGATAGTGGCTACCTTTACCCAGGACATGATGCTGCAGGGAGGGGACTATCTTGTGTCGCTGGGACTCGTGGGCTACAGGGAAGGGAATTTCACCGTATACCACAGATTATATGATATATTTAACGTGCAGGTCATTTCTTCAAAGGACACTGTGGGATATTACGATATGGACTCTGAGGTGCAGCTGGTAAAAAATGGAAAAGAGATCTGAAACGATAGGAAAAGTGAATCTGGACCTGGGCTATTACAGCGGGTCGGACGGATACAGCGAGGGAGCTGTGGAGGATGAGCTGCTCACCATCGTGCAGAATGAACCGGAGGAGAGCTTCAACGACATCATAGCGAGGCGCCACACCTGGAACGTGCTCTATCATCTCTCGGACATGAGAGGGAACATAGCTGACTTCCTGCCGGTGCAGAAGACCCAGAAGGTGCTGGAGATAGGTGCGGGATGCGGGGCGGTCACGGGAGTGCTCTCGGACAAGGCAGAGCATGTGACCTGCATAGAGCTCTCTTACAGGAGAAGTCTGATCAATGCCTACAGGAACAGGAACAGGGACAACATAGATATCATAGTGGGCAACTTCGAGGATATAGAGCCGGACCTTAAGGATGAGTACGACTATATCTTCCTGATCGGAGTGCTGGAGTACTCGGGTGAATATATTCATTCCGCCGAGCCTTATCTGGACATGCTGTCGAGGCTTACGGGGCATCTGGCTCAGGGCGGTGAGATCGTCGCCGGCATAGAGAACAAGTACGGCATGAAGTATATCGCAGGCTGTACGGAGGATCATACGGGTGTCTTCTATGACGGCATAGAAGGATACAGAGATACGGAGAAGGTGAGGACCTTCTCAAAAAAAGGCATAGAGGCTCTGGCGAAAAAGGCCGGGCTACGTACGGAATTCTACTATCCATATCCGGACTACAAGCTGCCGTCGGTGGTCTTCTCGGATGAGAGACTGCCCCATCCCGGTGAGATGACTGACAACATCAGGAACTTCGATGCACCGAGATTCGTGGCATTCGACGAGGCGAGGGCATTCGACGAAGCGATACGGGAAGGGGCGTTCCCTGCAGTTTCCAATTCCTTTTTGGTGCTTCTTTCAAAGGAAGACAGGATAGAGAGCTTCGATGTGAAGAGGACGCTGTATTCGAGGCATTCCGACGAGAGGGATGACAGGTACAGGATCAGGACGGACATACAGGAGGACGGATATCACAAGAAATACGTGATGAAGTATCCGAAGACTCCGGCTGCAAAGTCACATCTTCTGGGAATGTATGATTCATATCTGAAGCTTTCAGAGAAGCTGAAGAACTCGTCGGTGAAGGTGAACAGGGCGAGACTCGTCAACGACAGGAACGGGGACTTCGTTGGGGTACAGTTCGAGTATCTGGAGGGAAAGACTCTGGATGACATATTGACGGGATATATGCGGGAGGGCAGGAAGGATGCCGCACTCAAGGTGATAGGACAGTTCGCGGCCTTCGTCCGGGCCAAGAGGCCGGCGGATCTGGATCTGATCTTCTCCAATATCATGATCACCGCCGACGGTGCATGGAACATCACTGATTATGAATGGATGGAGGAGGGAGCGGATCCCGAGTTCATCATATACCGTGCTCTGAGATACTTCAGGGACGACAACGGAGAGGTGATACCCGAGGATGAGCTGTATGCCGCAGCGAAGACGGACACGGCAAGGAAGGCGGAGTTCGAGAAGAAGGAGGCTGAGCTGCAGCTGAAGATCGCGGGGAGCCATGTATCTCTCAGGTCGATGTACAGCATATTCGGAAGGGGATATGTGACGCTGGCACAGGCACTGCACGGGTACGGTGAGCTGCTGAGGCCGGGACATGCGAAATTCTACTATGACACCGGAAAGGGATATACCGAGCAGGAGATGACCTACTATGACGGCAGGGTATCGGATGACATGAGGGTGTGCTTCGACGTGCCTCTGCCTGAGGGAGTGAAGCAGCTGAGGGTGGATCCCGCAGAGACCTCGTGCATGGTGAGGCTTACGGATGCTACGGTGAAGGAAGCGATGACCAACGGTCATGTATGCGACAAGACGGTCTTCTTCGATACGGAGGATCCGCAGCTGATCTTCGACCTTCCGGCAGGGTGCAGGGAGTTTCATCTGGAGTACGTGATAGGTACGATGGATAAGGAGATGATCGCTGACATAGGCGGCAGGTTCACCAGGTATGAGACCGCTCCCAAAGGACTGCTGAAGAAACCGACGGAAAAGAAGGCGTATGACAAAGTATCTTTGCTGGATAGAGCAGAATGAAGGCTGGAGAGGGAGAGGCGCGTCGAGGCATGCCCTGGACCGCTTCACTGCCGGCTACGATATAGTATATGACAGTGACGACCATGTGGTGGATCCGGATGCCATGGAGGAATTCGCACGGGCAGCTGACGGATGTGACTACGATCTCATATACTGCGATGAGGATGTGATAAGGAAGGGGCTTCGTGAGGAGCCTTTCTTCAAGCCCGGATATTCTCCGGAGACTCAGAGGAGTACGGGATATATCGACGGTATGGTGGCTCTGAGGAAGGGAGTGGAGGCAGGAGATCTGTCACGCTTTGCAAGGGACAGGGTCTGCCATATCGACAAGGTGCTCTATCACAGGAACGGTGATGAGAAGCCCGGGAAGAAGAACGCCGCGGGAAAAAGGAACGGAATAAAAGGTCAGGAAAAGGCCGGGAATCGAAAGCGCGAGGGAAGTACGGAGCAGGAGGAGTCGAAGGACCGGGGAGAGGAATTCTTCATCGATAAGCTGGAGAGGAAGATATCCGTGATCATCCTCTCGAAGGATCATCCGGAAATGCTTGCAAGGTGTGTAAAGAGCCTCACGGCTTCGCTGCTGGCGGACGATACCGAGATCATCCTGATAGACAACGGAAGCACCGATGAGAACCGGAGTCTCTACGAGGAGACGGTGAGAGAGTACGGGATCGTCTATCACTATGAGCCGTCAGAGTTCAACTATCCGAGACTCAACAACTGCGGAGTGTCAAAGGCCTCGGGAGATGTGTATATCTTCATGAACGATGATATAGAGATACCCGCGGAAGAGAAAGGTGTGACCGAAAGACTCGCTCTCAAGGCAACGGAAGAGGGAGTAGGAGCGGTAGGTCTGAAGCTCCTCTATCCCGGTGAAGAGAGGATACAGCACTGCGGAGTCACCTTGCTGCATTCGGGACCGTCCCACAAGCTGCAGGGATACAGGGACGGATCTTATTATCACGGCTACAGTGACCATGATATCAACACGATAGCGGTGACCGGAGCCTGCCTTGCCGTATCGAGAGAGAACTACGAGGCGGTGGGCGGCTTTGATGAATCTCTTCCGGTGGCATATAATGACGTAGACCTGTGTATCCGGCTCTACGACAGGGGACTGTACAATGTGTGCATGAACTCGCACCATCTGATCCACAGCGAGAGCGCCACCAGACCCGATGACAGGGATCACAGGGAGGCCTATGAGCGGCTGAAGGCGGAGAAGAGATACTTCACTACCAGACATCCGGAGCTTGCGGAGGGTGGCGATCCGTTCATGAGCGGGAACATCACGAGGTTCGGTCTGGATTTTGACATCAACCTGCCCGAGGAATGGGAGACATCCGGGATGTCGGATGTCACTCTCCTGAAGGATAAGGTGAAGGACGGCAAAAAGATACACGCCTCTCTGGACAGCTTTGAATACTGCACCCAGGATGCGTACGGCAATGAAGACTTCTATGAGATCAGGGGATGGATCTTTAAAGAGGGCGGAAGACAGGCAGAGCCATATGTGATTCTGCAGACGGAGGGAGCGAGATACACTGTCACAGCGCAGAGGATGGAGCGCAGGGATGTGGCAAGGAGCTTCCCGAAAGAAAAGCATGCCGCGAAGTCCGGCTTCATCGCAAGGATACCTGCAAAGGCAATGGACGAGCTGAACGCCTGGGGAGAGGTCACGGCTTATCCGGTGCTTCGGGGAAGGCATGTACTGATTAAAGGTGATGAGAAATGTCAGATGACAAAAGAGATATAGCTGAATATTACAAGGGGCTCTACGAAAAGGAGAGAGAGAAGAACGAGAAGCTCACGAGAGAGCTGACGGATCTCGAGGCCGAGCATGCCGAGCTCTCCCTGAAGTGGAACACGCTGAAGCAGAGCCTGATATACAGGATGATCATGCCCTTCAGGCTGGCGTGGTCGCACTTTAAGAATGCCTGCATCAGAGTGAAGCGACTGGGCTCCGTGAAGGAAGTGATAAGGAAGCTGAAGTCAAAGAAGATAGAGCGCTCGGCTTATAAGTATCACGGTACGGAGAGCTTTCCGAAGGGTGAGGAGCTTGAGAAGGAGAAGAGTGCAAGGTTTGAAAAGGAGCATATATTCTCCATACTGATCCCTCTGTACAATACGCCAGAGAACTTCCTGAGGCAGCTCATAGAATGTGTGATGGCCCAGACCTATGCGGGGTGGGAGCTCTGCTTCGCCGACGGGTCCGATGAGGAGCACGCCTATGTGGGAGAGATTGTGGCGGAGTACGCATCGAAGGATATGAAGGACGGTGCGGCGAGAGAGCGTATCAGGTATAAGAAGCTGGAGCGCAACGGAGGGATCTCCGAGAATACCAATGCCTGCTTCGAGCTTGCGACGGGTGATTATTATGCTCTGATGGATCATGATGATCTGCTCCATCCCTCTGCACTGTATGAATACATGAAGGTGCTGCAGGAGAAGGATGCCGGTTTCCTGTATTCCGACGAGGCGACCTTTACGGGAGACTCGGTGAACAACATGATCACACTGCATTTCAAGCCGGACTACGCCCCGGACAATCTGAGGGCGAACAATTATATCTGTCATTTCTCTGCTTTTAAGAGAGAGCTGGTGGAGAAGGCGGGGAAGTTCCGGTCCGAATACGACGGAAGTCAGGATCACGACCTGATACTGAGGCTCACGCGTGAGGCCTCGAAGATGAAGGACGGTATCGTGCATGTACCGCGGATTCTCTATTACTGGAGGAGCCATGCCGGATCCACCGCAGCGGACATCAATGCAAAGACCTATGCGATAAATGCAGCCAAGAAGGCAGTGGCATCGTCTCTGGAAAGAGACGGGATGAAGAACTTCGAGATAGAGAGTACCAAGGCCTTCGCGACCATATTCAGGATAAGATACGAGCTGAAGGCAAAGCCTCTTGTCTCCGTCATCATACCCAACAGAGAGCATGAGAGCGATCTGAGACGCTGTATAGACTCCATCATGCTGAGATCCTCATATGAGAATTATGAGATCGTGGTAGTGGAGAACGGGAGCACTTCCGAGGGGATAAAAGCCTATTATGAGGAGCTTGGGAAGGCTCCGAACATCAGCGTGATAAGCGTGGAGCAGGAGAGCTTTAACTACTCCGAGCTCATAAATAAAGGAGCGGAGGCTGCGAAGGGAGAATATCTGCTCCTTCTGAACAATGATACCGAGGTGATAACGAGAGACTGGATAGAGGAGCTTCTCATGTACGCACAGAGAGAGGATGTGGGTGCTGTGGGATGCAAGCTCTACTATCCGGACTATACGATACAGCATGCGGGAGTGGTGATCGGCCTCGGAGCCCACAGGACGGCGGGGCATGTGCACTACGGGCTGGCAAAGGGGAATCTGGGATACATGGGAAGGCTCTGCTATGCCCAGAACTTCACGGCGGTGACCGGTGCCTGCCTTATGGTCTCGAGAGCAGATTTCGATGCCTGCAAAGGAATGGATACGGGCTTTGCCGTGGCACTCAATGATGTGGATCTTTGCCTGAAGCTCAGGCATATGGGCAGGGTCAATGTATTTACGCCCTTCGCGGAGCTCTTTCACTATGAGTCCGCTTCGAGGGGATCGGATGTGTCCGGGGCGGATGCGGAGAGGGCTGCTAGATATGACAGGGAATCAGAGGCTTTTCGGGAAAGGTGGGCAGCCGATCTTGAGGCGGGGGATCCTTACTTCAATCCGAACTTCAGCCTCGACTACAGCAACTTTACACTCAAGGTGAATCCCGCACCTATGGTACAATAGAGATACGGGGCTATAGTTCAGCTGGGAGAACGCTTGCATGGCATGCAAGAGGTCGTCGGTTCGAGTCCGATTAGCTCCATTACAAACTGTGTTGATGAACAGGCGCTCAGCGCAGAGGTGTCAGGAGGAACTACCTTCCGACACCTTTTTTGTGATATAATGTAATGGCATGTGCGTGGCGGAGAGAAAACGACTGCCAAAGAAATAACGGAGGTGGACCTTATGGGGTATATGGAGAACTATAACGAGTGGCTTGAGGATCCTTACTTTGACGAAGAGACAAAGCAGGAGCTGAAGGGAATAGCAGGGGATGACAAGGAGATAGAGGATAGGTTCTACAAGGAGCTGGAGTTCGGCACCGGAGGCTTAAGAGGAGTGATCGGTGCGGGGAGCAACCGCATGAATGTCTACACCGTGCGCAAGGCTTCACAGGGTCTTGCCAACTATGTGATAAAGAACGGAGGACAGGACAAGGGAGTGGCCATAGCCTATGACTGCCGCTTCATGTCGCCGGAGTTTGCCGATGTGGCTGCATGCTGCCTTGCGGCGAACGGCATCAAGTCTTATGTCTTCGATGCACTGCGTCCCACACCCGAGCTGTCATATGCCTTAAGAGAGCTGGGATGTATCGCGGGCATAGTGGTCACGGCAAGCCACAATCCGCCCGAATACAACGGATACAAGGTCTACTGGGAGGACGGTGCACAGGTATCCGTGCCCAGGGATCAGGAGATCATAGATGAAGTGAACAAGGTGCGCATCACGGAAGCGAAGACCATGGACAAGGAAGAGGCAAAGTCCCGCGGTCTGTATACCGTGATAGGCGAGGAGATAGACGACAAGTATCTGGCCGAGCTGAAGAAGCTCATCATCCATCCCGAGGTGATAAAGGAGATGGCCGATGACATCAGAATCGTGTATTCACCCTTCCACGGCACGGGCAACGTGCCTGTCAGAAGGATACTGAAGGAGCTGGGCTTCAAGAACGTATATGTGGTGCCGGAGCAGGAGCTGCCGGATCCCAAGTTCACGACTCTGGACTATCCCAATCCGGAGGATCCCAAGGCCTTCACCCTGGCTCTGAAGCTCGCAAAGGAGAAGGATGCGGATATAGTGCTCGCAACCGACCCGGATGCAGACAGGCTCGGTATCTACGCGAAGGATGTGAAGACCGGAGAATATGTGCCCTTCACCGGCAACATGTCCGGTATGCTGATAGGAGAGTACAGGATCAGCGAGCAGAAGAAGCTGGGTACACTTCCTGCAAACGGTGCGCTGGTAAAGACCATCGTGACCACCAACCTGGCGGATGCCATAGCGGAAAGCTACGGACTGAAGCTCATAGAGGTGCTCACGGGATTCAAGTATATCGGCGACCAGATAAAGAGGTTCGAGCAGGATGGATCGTATGAGTATGTATTCGGCCTCGAGGAGTCCTACGGATGTCTTGCGGGGACTCACGCAAGAGACAAGGATGCGGTGTGCGCGGTGATGTGCCTTGCGGAGGCGGCAGCCTTCTACAAGAAGAACGGGCTCACTCTCTGGGATCAGATGATAAATATCTACGAGAAGTACGGCTACTACAGAGAGAGCATACATACCATCACTCTGAAGGGAATAGACGGTGCAGAGCAGATAAAGGGTATAATGGAGAGGATAAGAAAAGAGCCGCCGAAGGCATTCGGAGAGCTGAAGGTCAACAGGTTCGTGGACTACAGTAAGGGACCGGAGGTCACCGGACTCCCGGTATCGGATGTGCTCTACTTTGACCTGGAAAACAACTCATGGTGCTGTGTGCGTCCTTCGGGTACCGAGCCCAAGATCAAGTTCTATATGGGCGTGAAGGGTACCAGCCTTGATGACTCCGACAAGAAGCTGGAGGCTCTGAAAGAGGCAGTGGTGGCGATGGCATAAGGCCCATGAAAGGCAGGATCGGAAGACTCACCGCAGACAGGAGATTCTGGACAGCTCTGTATGTATTGATGGCTCTGCTTGCCGTAGTGTCGGTGTATGAGGGCATATGCAATGCCCTGGAGATGAGCCAGGACTTCCAGTACGATGCGGCATGTGCACTGATAAACGGATATGATCCATACGATCTGAGCCTGGATTTCAGCAAGGACAGGATACCCGACATCGAGGGCCTGAAGCAGTTCTACGGATATTTCGAGGGCATGGGGACTCCTCAGAAGATGGAGGCGAACCAGTTCCCCTCGCTGCTGTATATACTGACACCCTATGCGCTGATGCCATACATACCGGCGCGTATACTCTGGCTTATCACAAATCTGCTGTGTACCGGAGTGATCATAGGGCTTTTGAGGAACACATTCATGAGCCGGGTGGATGAGAGACTCTATCCCGTGTTCATGATGCTGATGCTGGCGGGGACTCCCTGGAGGAACCAGCTGGGAGTGGGGCAGCACACATTGTTCGCTGTCGCCTGCTTCATCCTGGCCGTCACCGTGGCAGAGAACGGACGGGAAGAAAAAAGTGCGGCAGGGACCGCTGCGGCGGGACTCCTGCTCTCGTTCAGCTATCTGAAGTATACAGTCACGGCTCCGCTGGCCCTGTATTTCATCTACAGGAGAAGATGGAAGGAGTTCGTGATAAGCCTCGTGCCTCATGCGGTGCTTACCGGTGTGGCGGCTTTTATCCTGAAGGAGCCGTACACCGATATGCTGACAAAGCCCCTTGCGGTGGCTTCGGCACTGACGGGCGAGGGCAGTATAGATGTGGGGGTACTGACAGGAGGAGCAGCCTGGAGCACAGGCATCACTGCAGCAGTCATGCTGTTTATACTTGCTCTGGCGCTCATGATGCCGGAGGGAAATGATGAGCTCTTCATCTCGACAGCGGCACTGCTCTCTCTGGTGATGACGTATCACAGGACATATGATTATTTCATCATGATCATAGTCTTCGGATACTTCGCCACGGGAAGGATGAGAGCGGCACAGACGGTATATCTGATAACGACGTTTGCCATATTCTTCGTGCTGAGGATATACAATGAGAGTGTGATAAGCCTGACGGTGAGCGGGGCTTTGTATTATGCGTGTGTCATAGCCTTCGTCGTGATATCGGCTGAGAAGGTGATAAAGAACAGGAGGGAACAATGAGCGATAAGCTGTATATCGTCATACCGGCATACAACGAGGAGGCCAATATCGAGACTGTGGTACGGGAGTGGTATCCGAACGTGAAGCTGGGAGCGGAGGGCTCGAAGCTCGTCGTGATCGATGACGGCTCGAAGGACGGGACCATGGAAAAGCTGAACTCCCTGCAGACCGAATTCCCGGATCTTCTGGTGAAGCACAAGGAGAACTCGGGACACGGGCCCACGATCCTCGCAGGATACAACTTTGCGATATCCGAAGGTGCCGACTATATATTCCAGACAGACTCCGACGGACAGACGGACCCGAAGGAGTTCCCGGAATTCTGGGAGGAAAGACGCAGGTACGAGATGATCATCGGCAACCGGACAGCCAGAGAGGACGGCTTCGGAAGGGTCATCGTGACAAGGACCTTAAGGGCGCTGATCTTCCTTACTTTTCATGTATACGTCAAGGATGCGAACACTCCGTTCAGGCTCATGAAGGCGACTGTGCTGGAGAAGGAGCTGAAGTATGTGCCGAGAGATTATTTCCTGACAAATGTGCTGATCACGGTGATATTCGCCAAGAGGAAATACAGGGTAAGATATGTGCCCATATCCTTCAGGCCCAGACAGGGCGGAAAGAACTCCATCAACATGGGTAAGATAACAGGCATAGGACTGCAGTCACTGACGGATTTCATAAAGCTGAACAGGATAATATCGAAATGAACATACCGAGGATCTTATTATTCATACCTGCATACAACTGTGAGAAGCAGATAGTAAGGGTGCTGGGATCGCTGGATACGAAGGTGCTCCGCTATATCGAAGAGATCATCGTGGTGAACAACCGCAGTACCGACGGCACCGAAGAGGCGGTGCGTGAGTTCATGAGGACGCATCCCTACATGCATATCAGGCTGCTGCGCAACAAGGACAACTACGGGCTGGGAGGATCGCACAAGGTGGCGTTCTCCTATGCGGTGGACAACAAGTATGACTATGTGATAGTGCTGCACGGGGATGATCAGGGGGATATAAGGGATTTCCTTCCCGTGCTGAAAAAGAAGATATACAGAGGATATGACTGTGTGCTGGGAGCGAGGTTCATGCCGGGCTCCAGGCTGGAGGGGTACTCGCTCTTCCGTACGGCAGGCAACATAGTCTACAACTTCCTCTATGCCATAGGGATCAGGGACAGGGTCTTCGATCTGGGATCGGGACTCAACATGTATGATGTGAGCATGCTGAAGAGCAGGTTCTATCTCAGGTTCCCCGACAATCTGATGTTCAACTGCACCATGCTGCTGGCTACATCCTACTACGGATACACCATGAGATATTATCCGATATCCTGGAAAGAGACAGACCAGGTGTCCAACGTGAAGATGGCCAGTCAGTCCGTGAAAACGCTGAAGCTTCTGTATGATTATATGGATATGCCCACTTCGATAAGAGGAGAATACAGGGAAAAGCCCGTGCGGGATTATGAATACGAAGAGGTTCTTTGACTACATAGAAAGAAACGGAGTAAGGAGTACAGTAAACGCTGTCAGACAGCACCTGAAGGACAGGGCTGAGGACAGACATTATAACGACAGTCTGGAGGCCATGCGCCCGGGTGAAGAGGAGCTGCTGCGCCAGAAGGAGGCCTGCTTCGAGCGGGAGCCGCTGATCTCGATCCTGGTGCCGGCATATCTTCCGGAGGACAGCCACTTCCGACAGATGCTCAGATCCGTGAAGGCCCAGACCTATGAAAACTATGAGCTGATCATAGGGAACGGCGGCGGGATATCGGAGAACACCAATGCGGCTTTCTCCGAGGCAAAAGGGGAATACGTCGCCCTGCTCGATCAGGACGACTTCATAGAGCCCGATGCCCTGTATCAGGTGGTGAAAGCGATAAACAAGGGCGCGAGACTGATATATACCGACGAGGACAAGTATGATACGGCTACGGGAAGATACCTGAGACCGTTCCGTAAAAAGGACTTTGACATGGAGCTGCTCTGCTCCAACAACTATATCTGTCACTTTCTGGTGGTGGAGAAGAAGCTGATAGACGAGGCGGGATGGCTTCGGAGAGAATACGACGGGGCACAGGACCACGATCTGATACTCCGCTGCGCGGAGAGGCTGAAGCGGGAAGAGATAGCGCATGTAGACAGGATACTGTATCATTGGAGGATACACGAAAGATCCACTGCGGGGGATCCGGGGACCAAGGAATATGCGCATGAAGCCGGAAGGCGGGCGATAGAGGATCATCTTCGGCGGACCGGGATCGCAGGAGAGGTGAAGGAGACCGAGCACAGGGGATTCTACAGGATAGAGTATCCGAAGGCCCTATATGCACTGCGCTACAGTCTGCAGCTCGGAGAAGGGATAATGGCAAAGGAGGCCTCGGCTGTGGAGACCATGGCAGCCATACTGGAGGCCAATCCGGATATAGGAGCTGTGGGAGGCCGTGTGATCGACAGGATGGGACGTGTCGTCTCTTCGGGATATATGGAGGACGGTCTGGGAGGATACATTCCCATGTACCACGGGATGGATCACAACCTTTCGGGGGCTTTTCATATGGCGTCTCTGAGACAGGAGGCGGATGCGGTGTCCAACCAGTGCGTGATGCTGCGGGAGGAGACCAGGTCCTGCTACGACAGTGACACCGGCAGGATGTGCAGGAAGATCAGGGAAAAGGGGTACCGGATCGTGATAGATCCGAGATTATTGTTTATTAAAAAATGACCGAAACAAGCATAATCATACCAAACTACAACGGAGCGGACTATATCGCGGCCTGCATAGACTCGCTGAAGAGGCAGACCTACAGGAACTTCGAGATAATCGTGGTGGACAATTGCTCAAAGGACGGCTCGGCGGATGCCGTGGAGAGGGACTACCCCGAGGTCAGGCTGAAAAGGCTGGACCAGAACTACGGCTTCTCGAGAGCGGTTAACGAGGGACTGCGGCTTTCAAAGGCACCCTTCGCTCTGCTTTTGAACTCGGATATAGAGGCCGACGTACACTTCGTGGAGTCTCTCGTGAATGCGATAAAGCAGGACGAGAAGATCTTCTCTGTGGCTTCCAAGATGATACAGATGAAGGACAGGGAGAAGCTGGACGGAGCCGGGGATCTATACTCGGCACTGGGATGGGCGTATGCCAGAGGCAAGGGAAGAAGTGCAGCGGGATACAACAAGCCCTGCAGGGTATTCTCGGCCTGCGGCGGAGCGGCCATATACAGGAGGAGCATACTGGATGAGATAGGGTGGTTCGATGAGTTCCACTTCGCCTATCTGGAGGATGCGGACATAGGCTACAGGGCCAGGATCATGGGCTACAGGAACGTATACTGTCCCGATGCCAAGGTGTATCATGCCGGAAGTGCTGTGACAGGGAGCAGGTACAATGACTTCAAGGTCAGGATCTCCGCAAGGAACAATATGTATCTGATAATGAAGAACATGCCGGTGCTGCAGATCATCCTGAACCTGCCTTTCCTGCTTCTGGGATTTACGATAAAGGCATTGTTCTTCATCATACTGGGATACGGGAGACCGTATCTGTCGGGACTGAAGAGAGGTTATATACTCTGCAGGCAGGCAAGGAAGTTCCCGTATTCATCAAGGAATCTGAAGAACTATCTGATCATACAGCTGGAGCTGTGGATCAATCTGTTCAGAAGGCTGCCGGGGTGATACCTTGATCCGGAGCAACCAATCCTTCTTAAACCGCATACACGTAGTACTGGACGGACTCGTCACGGGGGCATCGTACTTCATAGCCTATGAGATCAGGTTCAATACTGCCCTGAACGACCCGAACATCCCCCATCTGCCCATGTATATGTATATGGAGGCGCTGCCTTTTCTTATTCCCATATACATCTACCTCTACTATCAGTTCAATCTGTACAAGTCAAAGAGACTGGGAGGAAGAAGGGAAGAGCTGATTAACATAATATACGCAAACGCCGTGGGCCTGATAGGCTTCGTGGCATTGCTGTATATCATGAACCAGAATGACTTCGCAAGATCCATGCTGGCGATATTCGCCGTGATCAACGTGCTCCTGGAAACCCTGGTGAGGAATATCCTCAGGTATCTGCTGATGTTCATCAGACGGCAGGGATACAACAAGAAATACCTGCTGATGATAGGGTATTCGAAATCGGCGGAGGAATATATCAGAAGGATCAGGCTCAATCCCCACTGGGGATATGAGGTCTGCGGGATACTGGATGACAGAGTGCCTGCGGGGACCATGTACAGGGGAGTCAAGGTGCTGGGAAGGATAGCGAATCTGGATGTCATACTTCCGGAGAACAAGGTCATGGAGATAGCCATCACCCTGCCTCTGGAGGAGTACGGCAAGCTGGAGAGGATCGTGGCAAAGTGCGAAAAGAGCGGTGTGCATACGCAGTTCGTGCCGGACTACAACCGTGTCATACCGTCCAGACCCATAATGGAAGATGCGGACGGGATACCGGTCATCAATATCAGGAACGTGCCTCTGACAAGGGCAGAGAACAGATTCATAAAGAGAGCCATGGATATAGTGGGGGCTGTTATACTGATAGTCGTATTCTCCCCCATCATGCTGATAGCTCTCATCGCCATCAGGCTGTCTTCTCCGGGCCCCGTGATATACAAGCAGGAGAGAGTTGGTTTACATAACAAATCATTCATGATGTACAAATTCCGTACCATGGAGATGCAGAAGGAGAGTGAGGAGAAGAAGAAGTGGACGGTCAAGGATGATCCCAGAGTGACGAAGGTGGGAAGGGTGCTGAGACGTACGAGCATGGATGAGCTTCCGCAGCTCTTCAATATACTGAAGGGCGATATGTCCATAGTGGGACCCAGACCCGAGAGACCGCAGTTCGTGGAGCAGTTCAAGGAGGAGATCCCCCGGTACATGGTCAAGCACCAGGTGAGGCCGGGACTCACAGGATGGGCCCAGATCAACGGACTCAGAGGAGATACATCAATAAACGAAAGGATAAAGCACGACATTTATTATATCGAGAACTGGAGCGTACTGTTTGATATAAGGATCATGATCCTTACAGCCTTCAGGGGCCTGATAAACAAGAATGCCTACTGAATGATGGAAAGAAATACAGTTTTTTTGAAAACCGAATTCCGTAAAGCCCTGCTTCCCGTAATGCTCTCAGTCTTAGCGGGAACGATCAATACCCTCATCGACTCGGCATTTGTCACGAGAAGGCTTGATGCGAAAGCACTGGCTGCAGTGAGCGTAAATATGCCTTTGTTCCTGATTATATGCGTCGTCGGATGTTTCTTTGGTATCGGTGCTTTCATAGCGGCATCCAAAACTCTGGGAAAGAATGACATAGAGACCGCGGGAAGATATCTGCATTCGGCGGTCTTTTATTCTGTCGTCACAGGTGTACTGATCACTATGGTCGGGGTATTCTTTTCGGACATCGTAGCCTCATTTCTCTGCTCAGACAAAGAACTGATGCCCATGGTCAGTGAATACTGCCGTGTGACGATGATCGGCTCGCTGGCATATCTTCTGGCCTATATCCCTGCGTATTTCCTGCAGATCGGATCGAAGGCCAGGAGCATGACGATAATGATGGTGATCACGATAGCCACGGATGTGATATTTGACTGGCTGTTCCTGTATGTATTCGACTGGGGCGTGGGCGGAGCGGCACTGGCGTCGGTGCTGTCCATGGCGATCTCTGCCATCTACGGCTTCATAAAGATGCAGATGAACGGAGGGGTGCTGCATATAAGCCTCGGCAGGATCAGACCCTTCGACCTGCGCAATATCCTGCTGTACGGCAGTACCTCGGCCGTGGGAAATCTGATGGGAGTGCTGAGGATATTCTTCCTGAACCGTATAATATATGCGGCGGGGGGAACAGAGGGACTGGCGGCATGGGCTGTCATCAATGCCCTGTATGAGCTGGCGGACTGCATCACGGTAGGCGTGCCCCGTACGGCTTCACCGATGCTGGGCATCTACGTCAGCGGACATGATAATGAGGGGGTGAGGCTGATGATCCGGCAGGAGATGAAGTCGGGCATCACACTGTCTGTGGTATTCACTCTTTTCATAACTGTTTTCAGCGGGCCTATAGGCAGCTTCTTCAAGCTGGACCAGTCTGTATTCACGGGGCTCCTGTGTCTGGGTCTGTCCATCATCATAGCTGCACCCTGCGCGGTTCTGGGGGCCTATTACAATATGGCCAAGAGGATATGGCTGTCCAATCTGTCCATGATCTACAGAAGCTTCGTGTTCGTAGTGCTCTTCGCCTGGATCCTGCGCTATACCACACTTCCGATATGGCTCTTCCTGCCTGTGGGAATGGCTGCATCGCTGCTGCTGACCCTGTTGGCCGCGATGCGTGTCGCCTCCAGATCCAAGGGGAGAAAGCATGAGCTGTCGGGGATACTGCTGCTGGATCAGTATCTGGAAAAGTCAGGAAAGGTAAAGGGATTCTCCATAGTGGCCTCGGATGAGACGATCTGCAGGGCGAGTGAGGATATCACGGACTTTTGCAAAGAGCACGGAATGGACAAAAAGACTGCGGCAAGGCTCGGACTCTCCATGGAGGAGGTCATGACGGTCATGACCCGGAAATCCCTGAAAAAAGAAAATGATCCCGTGGATGTAAGGATATACTCCGTCGATGATCAGATAGGCCTCAGTATCATGTGCTCGGGCCATGAATACAACCCCTTCAAGGAGGCCGAAGAGAATGAAGAGGATGATTTTAACATAGGAGTCAGGATGATAAACAAGATATCGAAAAACTGCTACTATGTCTATGCCCTGGGCATCAATGTTTTGACGGTGGAATTCTGATATGAACGCTCTGTATACACTGATAACAGGAAGATATAAGGAGGGTGTGACAGATCTGGACAGACTGCCGACACCTGCCCTTCTCCATGCGTCCTACAGGATAATGAAGGACTATGTCGAGGAGGCGGGGTACCCGCAGCTCACAAAGGAGCAGAAAAAGGCGGCAAGGGATTATTACAGGAGATACGCAAGGATATCCCTTATCTATCACAGAGGCTTCACGGGATGCTCCGGAGAGTTCCACCCCGAATATATGCCGGAGGATATCTACTACGGAAGGATAGAACCGTATTTTACGGACAGGCTCGCATCCATAAGCCTTGATAATAAATGTCTGTATTACAGGCTTTTTTCAAATGTCAGACTGCCGGGGCTTATAGCGATGAGGATCGGAGGCTCGTGGGTAGACAGCTCCTTCAGCCCCATAACCCTGAAGCAGGCAAGGGAGCTGGTGGAGAGCAGGAATACATGTATCGTGAAAAAGGCGGTGCTGTCCGAGGGAGGATTCGGCGTGTCCTTCCTATCGGGAGAAGACAGGGGGGATAGATTCCTGTCTGTCGCGAGATCTGCAAGGACGGACCTGGTTGTACAGGAGGAGGTGCATCAGCATCCGGCATTTGCGGCACTGCATGGGGAGTCGGTGAACACGCTGCGCCTCATGACACTGATGACAAGGGAGGGAGCCCGGGTCTTCGCAGGAGCCGTAAGGATGGGGACGGGGAAGAGCAGGGTAGACAATTTCTCCGGAGGAGGCATATTCGTCAGACTGTACCCTGATGGCAGGCTGCATGAAAAGGGGGTCACCCATGACGGCAGGACATTGACGCAGCATCCCGATACAGGGATCGTCTTTAAGGATACGGTCATTCCATTTTATGACAAAGCTGAGGAACTGGTGCTGAAGGCCTGCGGCATAATGGGGCACACGAGGCTCGCTTCCTGGGATGTCACCATAGATGACAAGGGGCAGGCAGTGCTGATAGAGGCCAATCTCTCACTGGGCGTCATCGATGCGATGCAGATGGGTGGAGAGCCTCTCTTCGGAAAGGATACGGTAAGCATTCTCGAAGAGGTGTTCTTCGATAAGCAGGGTCGCAGGAGACGCAGAAAGAGAACCCGCCCTGATATCAGAGCGGGAATAACGGACAGATATCAGAAGAGCAGGGAGATGGCCCGGTATCTGGACAATAAGTGCTATTATTACAGGCTGTTCCCCGAGATAAAGCAGCCCGAACCTCTGGCCTTCAGGATAGGAGGAGTGTGGCTTGACAGGGAATATCAGGTGGTACCGCCACGCATCACGGCACGAAGGCTCACGCTAGAGGAGGAGCTTGTGGTGAGGCCTGCACTGAGGGAAGAGAGCGGCAAGACAGCGGTATCCGTAACCTTCGCGAAGGAGGAGGACAGCCGCAGGCGACTGGAGAAGCTGAAGGAGGCCGTAAAGGGTATCAGAGGAGATATAGTCATACACAGACCGGTAAGGCAGGACGAGGCTATGGCTCCGGTGAGGATCGTAACGCGGCTGCCCGGCAACGGGAAGGAGCCGGTGGTATCGGACATAGCGCTGAAAGCAGGTCATAAGGTAGACAATAATGATACGGGGAGCATATACTGTGAGACAGGTGAGAAGGTGCCGTCTGTGGATTGCTGTAAGGAAGCGGTCAGGAGAGCACATGCTGTTATGGGACATCACAGGCTCATAGCCTGGGAGGTGGCAGTAGATGACACCGGCGAGCCGGTGCTCATGGAGGCAGATCTTACACCTGATACAGACCGCGGGGAACGGCCGGTATCAGGCAGATATCATAATAAAAAAACGCGATGAGGTTTATAGCTCTTGGATGAGATAAATGAGGGGATAAAAACAAAAGAGGACTTTGCACGTGCCAACAGGGAGATACTGTATGGCATACTGAAGGATAATAAGGATACGGAATTCGGGAGAAAGAACGGCTTCGCAGACATAAAGGACGATAAGGAATATGCCGGCCGTGTCCCGGTGAGCGGTTTTTCGGATTATGAGGACTATATCGACCGGATGGTGGCCGGTGAAAAGGATCTGATAACGGCATATCCTGTCTACAGTCTGCTGAAGACCTCCGGCTCCACAGGAAAGAACAAGCTGATACCTATCACGGAAAAGGCTTTTGCGGCCTGCGGCGACCTGCCGGACCGTTATCAGCTGCTGCATAACGATGAATGCGGAGGCAAGAGGCTCTTTTTGACCTTTTTGGTGGTCGATCTTAATAAGGATCCGGGGGAGGCTCCAACGTACTTATCCTCTGCTTATTACCGGTCCCTCTACGACAGGGGACGCTTTGTGTCAAAAACCCTGGCCGGCGGAGTTGAACTCACATTCTTCCCGGTGGTATGCGACTTCATGTATGTGAAGCTCTGGACGGCCTTTGCCACGGAGGATATCACCTCTATCGAGTCTGTATTCCTTTATGACAATCTGGTCTTCTTTCATCGCATGGAGGAGGAATACAACCAGATCCTGGATGATATGGAGGCAGGCAGAGTCTCTGAGAAAGCGGGTCTGCCCGAAGAAATGAAGAAATCCCTGCTGGCTCTCCCCGTGAGCCCTGAGCGTATAGCCTATGTGAGACGGGAGTGCGACAGGGGATTCGAAGGAATAGCCAAAAGGCTGTGGAAGGATCTGAGCCTCGTCAGCGGGATAAGCAGCAAGGCCTTCCAGGTGGAGGAGATATCGAGTAAAAAATATCTGGGTGATATTCCGATATGGTATTTTTTTTACGGGACCACGGAGTGCTTTATGGCGATCCCTCTGTCAACGGACACCTACGACTACATCCTGTATCCCGGACTGGGGTACTATGAGCTGAGGGAGGAGAAGACAGACCGGTTCGTGGATATGGCGGAGCTGAAGGAGGGCGAGTGCTACGAGATCGTCGTTACCAATTTTTCGGGATTTTACAGATACGCCTTGGGGGATATACTGGAGTTCAGGGGATATCACGAGGGGTATCCGGTGGTCAGATATATGTATCGCAGGAGTCTCATGATGAACATCATCGGAGAGAAGATCGATATGGCGACTCTGGACCTGGCGGTGAGGACTTTCTCGGAGAGGCTGGATATTCCTGTTTGGCAGTACTCCTTCTATGAAGACTATGCCCAGATGCCCGCATGCTATCACGGGATCATCGCTCTGGACAGAGAGGTATCAGGGACCGCGGCAGAGTACGCTGATGAACTGGATGCGATACTTAGGAGTCTCAGTACAGACTACAACGAGTCCAGGGATCTGGGTGAGATAGGCATGGCAAAGATAGAGATCGTGGACAAGGACGGCTTTTTGAAAATGAGGGAGGAGCGGAACCTGGACAAGGGCCATTCCAAACCTCAGCATATCTGGAGGAATTGACAATGAAGGAAAAAAACACGGTTGGAAAACGCACACTGACATTGGGACTGAAGTTCATCCTGGTGCTTCTGGGCATGGGAATACTCATATATATCGGAGTGATAATGGTCGGCAGAAAGATCTATGAGCGGTCGATCAAGGAGTATTACGATACGATGGCCTATGATGCCGCCGAGACTTCCGAAGGATTCTTCGATCTGAACGATCTGGAGAGATATGCAAAGGCTGTGTATGATTTCAATCATGGCAATGCCACTCAGGATGAGCTCGACAAGATAAAGGGAGAAGATAACTACAAGGAGTCGCTCAGGCTTCTCGAACACATGAGGGACAGTGTGGAGGCCAATGATATATTTGTGGTCGTGGTAGATCCGGATGTGATCGCGGAATATACCCCCGAGTCGTATGAGGCAGGGGAATGGACTCCGTTATATTACATAGCCGACTGCTATATCAAACCGGAGGATAACTTTGACATAGGTGCGGCGGGGGCAGTCTATCCGGACTTCAAGGACATGGCCGTCCAGTCCTGGAATGACGGTATCAGATATGACGGATTCTATATAACCAAAACGAAAAAATGGGGATATCTGCTGAATGCAGTGCAGCCGGTAGTCAAAAACGGAAAGACTGTGGCGATGATAGGTGTGGAGATCCCCATGAAGACCCTGCAGTCCAACCTGCAGAGATTCGTGGTGCGTATCTCTATCATCACTGCGCTGATAATGGTGCTGTGCATGCTGCTGGCCATCCTCCTGATATCCAGGACCGTCATCTCACCCGTAAAGCTGATATCGACGGAGGCAGGAAAATTCGTCGGAAACAATACGCAGATATCCGATAAACTGCAGAATATAAAGACCGGAGATGAGATACAGACACTCAGCGAGAGCCTGCTGAAGATGGAGACGGATATCAATGATTATATTGACAATCTCCAGAAGGTCACGGCGGAGAAGGAGCGTATCGGTGCGGAGCTCAACGTGGCGACCCAGATCCAGGCGGATATGCTGCCGAGGATATTCCCGCCCTTCCCCGAGAGGAATGAGTTCGATCTGTATGCGACCATGGATCCCGCGAAGGAAGTGGGAGGCGACTTCTATGACTTCTTCCTGATAGATGATGATCATGTGGGCCTGGTGATGGCGGATGTGTCGGGCAAGGGAGTACCTGCGGCACTCTTCATGGTCATAGCAAAGACACTGATAAAGAACAGGGCACTGATGGGAGGCTCTCCTTCGGAGGTGCTGTCATATGCCAATGACCAGCTGTGCGAGGGCAATGAGGCGGAGCTCTTCGTGACGGTGTGGATGGCTATATTGCAGATCTCCACCGGAAAGGGCGTGGCGGCCAACGCCGGACACGAGCATCCCGTGATACGCAGAGCCGGAGGGAAGTTCGAGCTGGTGGAATACAAGCATTCCCCCGCAGTGGCTACGATGGAGGGGATCAGGTTCAGGGAGCATGAATTCGAGCTGTATCCCGGAGACACTCTCTATGTTTATACCGACGGAGTGCCCGAGGCTACTGACAGCCACGATGAGCTCTTCGGCACGGACAGGATGCTCACTGCGCTGAACAGGGATCCCGATGCGAAGGCAGAGATACTGCTTAAGAATGTCAGAGAGGCCATAGACGGATTCGTGGGAGATGCACCGCAGTTCGACGATATCACGATGCTGGGTTTGAATTATTACGGAAAGGGTGAAGATACATGAGCTTTGCCAGGTGGCTGATCAGGGAGCTTGGCTTTACAAAAAATACCGGATATCAGAATAAATACATAAACGAAACAAACATCCGAACGGCTGTATATATGTCGTTCATTGTGATGGTGCTGGAGCTGTGGATGATGATCAGATATGTGCAGCAGCGTCCCGGAAGGACTTTCACGGAGTACTTCGACGGTGAGACCAACTATCTGATACTGTTTTCTGCGGCTCTTATTTTATTCACCTTTGCCTTCAGATATACGAAGTCACTGGCTGAAGCACGCATGATCAGGATCGTGCCCATGGCGGTGCTGGCGCTGGATGTGGTGATGATAGGCAGATATATCTTCAGGAACAGTGCACAGATGACCACCGGCCAGATGCTCTTCGGCATGAAGTATCATATCCTGCTGCTGATCCTGGCAGGGGCGTATCTCATCTACGAGATGGTGATAGAAGAGAGCGGGCAGAGGGACAATATGTACGGACAGTTCATGAACGTCCTGTTCGCGATCATCTGTGTGGGATTCGGTATAGAAACATCCATCTACGACACCTCAAAGGACCGTCAGATACTCTGCTTTGTGACGATGATGCTCTTCGCGGCCTGCTTGCTGATATGGAAGCCCTATGCATCCTTCGTGATATTGGCGGTGGCACTGGTCTACTTCTACTCGAAGTGGGTGCCCCATCTGGAAGAGCTGGATGCGGCGGGAGGCAAGGTGAAGGACGGAGACACCATCAACTACTTCATCTTCTGGATCGTGCTGGTCATGATAAGCTTCAGTATCTATCATCAGCGAAGGATGGAGGCGGAAAAGGACGAGCATCTGATAGAGGCGAACAGGACTCTGGAGAGAGTGGCGATAGAGGATGAGCTCACGGGGATCCACAATCTGTTCTACTTCAATCAGGAGACGGCAGAGCTGATAAGCGACCCTTCGGTTGACATAAATGACAAGATCTTTCTTTTCCTGAACGTGGAGAACTTCAAGACCTACAATGACCAGTTCGGATATCAGGCAGGGAACGAGTACCTGCAGAATCTGGCATCTACCATAAAGGATACCTTCGAGGGTGATCCCGTGGCGAGACAGTCGGATGATCACTTCGTGGTGCTGACGGATATAAAGGGCGGACCGGAGAAGATGGCAAAGATCAGGGAGATGGTCCGCAGTGATGACAAGGAGATATATCTGGAACTGAAGGTGGGAGGCTACAGACCGACATCGAGGGATGTGGACCCAAGGATAGCCGTGGACTCTGCCAGATATGCCTGCAGCCTGATCAAGAACCGTTACGGGACAAATTATAAAGAGTATGATGAGGATGTGGACAGCAGGTTCCACAAGAACCAGTACATCGTGAACCATATAGACCGGGCGGTGGAGAACGGGTATATCAAGGTGTATTACCAGCCGGTGGTCTGGTCGGACACAAAGGAGCTGTGCGGCATGGAGGCTCTGGCCAGATGGGAGGACCCCACGTACGGCTTCCTGTCTCCGGGAGTGTTCATACCCGTTTTGGAGGATTACAGACAGATACACAAGCTGGATGCCTGCATATTCGAGCAGGTGTGCAGGGATATGAGGGAGACCATGGATGCCGCAAGGAAGGTGGTGCCTGTATCCCTGAACTTCTCGAGACTGGACTTCGATCTGATGGATGCGGTATCTGTGCTCGAGGGGTATGCGGAGAAATACGGGATAGATCCGGACTATATACATGTGGAGATCACGGAGAGTGCCCTGACGGACAATCTGGACCGGATGACCGAGTCCATGGAACGGTTCCGCAGGGACGGCTATTCGCTGTGGCTCGACGACTTCGGATCGGGCTACTCTTCGCTCAATGTCTTGAAGGACTTCAGCTTTGATGTGCTGAAGATCGATATGAAGTTCCTGACGAACTTCGAGCATAACGAAAAATCCAGGAAGATCCTGAATACCATCATACAGCTGGCGGACGGGATAGGGATGAAGTCTCTCACCGAGGGTGTGGAGACGGAAGAGGCTGCGGAATTCCTGAAAAAGGCAGGCTGCGGCAGGCTGCAGGGTTATCTTTTCGGCAAACCGATGCCGCTGCAGCAGCTGCAGGAGATGATAGATGACGGAAAGTTCAGGGTGTCTGAAAGGCTGATCTGAGAGTGTTCATCGAAAAGAGGTATCAGTTCGGCAAGGTGACCATCTCGGATGAAGACACGGAGGAGGGGACGATAAGGACTCTTCTGGTGGACGGAGCCAGAGAATCGGCCTGTTATGTGGATGAGGGCAGACATTTCGAGCCGAGATTCTATTACATCAGGGAGTTTGTACGCCTGCTGGATGAGACCGGAGCAGGCAGCAGGGTGCTGCTGATAGGCGGAGGCGGATTCACGCTGGCGAAATACTTCGTGACCCGCTTTGACACGGGGTGTATGGATGTAGTGGAGCGATACAGGGAGATGTATGAGATCGCAAGAGAGTATTTCTTCCTGGATGAGCTCTATGAGAGGTATGATCCGGAGAGGAGAGGCCGCCTCAGGGTGTTCTTCGAGGACGGAAACGACTACGTGGAAAGGTGTGCCGCATCCTCTGAGAAGCCGGGATATGACCTGGTGCTGGACGATGCCTTCGTGGGAAGGGTGCACGACGGAGGGATGCTAACGGAGCACACCGTAAGCGGAATACGTAAGGTGCTGTCTCCTGACGGGTCCTATGCCGTCAATCTGATGTCGCCGCTTAAGGGATACGGCTCCATGCAGACTGTGATGACCATGACCATATTGAGGAATCACTTCAGGGAGGTGAAGATATGGCAGGTGGATCCCACAAGAGAGCCGACCGAGAGGCAGAACTGCATCATATATGCCAGAGGCCTCCTGTAGGAGAGCTCTGATAGAGAGTCGCACAGAGCGGATACAGCATCGGCTATCAGGCTTATCAGCTCCAGCTTCACAGTAAAGTAGGCAAGTACCGCCACATCGAATATTATCGCCATTATCATAGTATCGCTCATAGTCATTTCCTTTCGTTATCGTTCCCGAAGTATTACAATTGCCTTACAGATATGATCATAGCGGGAGATGTGTCCAATAAGACGGACTTCGGTATGGAAAAAAGGGATGATAGTGAGTATAATGTGTCTTGGAAGGACCTGCATTGATGAAAACCGTTATCAGACAGGCATTAAGCCTTAAGAAGATATAAGGAGAGGTATATGGACGGATCGGTAGAGATAAATGTATCCAGCGTGTTCGAGAAGGACGGGAAGAAGCTGGCCTATGTGTCGTTCAAGGACGGAGACAGGACGGCTGAGGGGACCATACCGGACTGTGTGCTGACGAAGAACAACGGGTTCACGAAAGAGGAAGCCGGTCAGCTGGAAGCGTATATGAAGCAGGAGCTGGGGACCCTGAAGGATATGGCCTCCGGTGTCAATGTGATGAAGGCATTCATGAAATGAGCACGATCAGGCCGGAAACGATAGACATATGGAAGGATGAGGAGTACAGCTACCCTCATGCCTTCGGCTTCAGACCGGGAATGCATGCCTACCTGCATCCTGAGGATGAGGGGGGATCGAGGCCGGTTATGATAGTTGTACCGGGCGGAGCGTACAAGAATGTGTGCCCTTCGGAGAGCTGGTCCGTAGGCCATAAATTCCATGATGCGGGATATAACGTCTTCATTCTTTCCTATACAACGAACTATTTTCTTAAAGCTCCGCTGATGGATCTGCCGAGGCGTGAGCTCGCCAGGGCGGTAAGGCTGATCCGGAGCAGAGCGGATGAGCTGCACTGTGATCCCGGGAGGATAGCTCTCTGCGGCTTTTCGGCCGGAGGGCATCTCGTGGGGAGTCTCCTGGTGCATCATAAGGATACCCGTGATCCGGATGAGGAGCTGGACCGCATATCGGCAAGGCCTGATGCAGTGATCCTTTCCTATCCCGTGATCTGTTCCGGGAGCCTGGGACACAGGGAATCGATACAGGTACTCCTGGGCAGGGACATATACGACAGGGATGACGAGGAGAGCAGGAGACTGCTGGAATACAATTCGCTGGAGAAATGGGTGGAGGCGGATACGGCTCCCGTGTTCCTGTGGCATACGGTGACGGACGAGCTGGTTCCTGTGGAAAACAGCATCATCTTCGAAGCGGCGCTCAGGGAAAAAGGAGTGCCCCATGCCATGCATCTTTATTCCGAGGGACAGCACGGACTGTCCAGTGCCGATGAGGAATGGATCTTAAGGAGATCGGATGATCTGTGGTGTACGGACCAGACGGGAAGACTGCTGGATGCGGTGAGAAGGGGAGAGATAAGTGTCACGGAGGAGGAATTCAGAGAGGCCGAGGAGAACTATCTTGATTATGTAAACCGTGGTCCGATGCCCCGTAAGGGGAGTGAAGAGGTGAGCAACTGGTGTGCCGAAGCTATTGCTTTTCTACACCATATATGGGAAGCAAACAACACAATAAATGCAAAGTAACCACTAAACGATCAAAAGAGAAAGGTTGACATAACTAAAATGCCCAAGAGTGCGAATCAAAAACTGAAGCTGCCGTACCTGATGAAGATCATGCTGGAGAAGACGGATGAGAAACATGGACTGACCATGTCGGAGATCCTGGAGGAGCTCGCAGCATACGGGGTGGAGGCAGAACGAAAAAGCATATACACAGACTTTGACGACATGAGTCAGCTGGGTGTAGAGGTGATAGCCGACAAGAGAGGAAGAAGCTGCAGGTATCACGTGGCGGGCCGGCAGTTCGAGCTGGCTGAGCTTAAGCTCCTGATAGATGCCATACAGTCCTCCAGGTTCATAACCGAGAAGAAGTCAAAGCAGCTGATCAACAAGATCAAGGCTCTTGCAAGCGAGAACGATGCCAGGGCCCTGCAGAGACAGGTATACGTCCACGGCAGGATAAAGTCCATGAACGAGAGCATCTATTATAATGTGGATGATATCAACAATGCGATAAACAACAACCGCAAGATCAGCTTCAGATATTACAGCTGGGATACGGAGAAGAAGCTGGTGCCGAGGCGGGACGGGGAAAGATATGTCGCAAGTCCCTGGGCACTGACCTGGGATGATGAGAACTACTATATGGTGGCCTATGATGATGCCGGCGGGATGATAAAGCATTACCGTGTGGACAAGATGATGCAGATAGAGGTCCTGGACGAGGGAAGAGAGGGCAGGAATCTCTTCAGGGACTTCGATGTGGCCGCATATTCCAGGAGGAACTTCGGGATGTACAGCGGAGAGCTGAAGAATGTCACCATCGAGTTTCCGGATGAGATGGTGGGAGTCTTCATAGACCGCTTCGGAAAGGACATTACAGTGAGGAAGGCCGGAAAGGGCCGGAGCAGGACAAGAGTGGAAGTGGCGGTCAGCGAGCAGTTCTTCGGCTGGATCATGGGACTGGGCACCGGAGTGGTGGTCACATCTCCGCAGTCCGTGGTCAGTGAGATAGGCAAGGCTGCGAAGGCATTCGCAAAGAATTACCGATGATCTGATGCCATGAAGGTGCTGAGGAATATCCTTATCGTAATACTTGCTCTGGTCATCCTGCTCTGCCTGCTGGTGGGGATAGGCACCGTGAGGCCGGATCTCTTCGAGAGATTCACCGGAAAGGGAGAAGAGCCGGCAGAGAGCGTCGAAGCGGTGTCGGAGGACAGCCTGTCCGAGACGGAGGAGCCGTCGGAAGAGGTATCCGAAGACAAGGCCGCGGTATCCGTGGATGAAGCAGAAGCGATAATAGATGCCTATTTCGCCGAGGAGGAGGGTGATATACCCCAGTCCGGACTGAAGGGCGGTATCGACCTGTCCTATGAGATGCCGAAGGAAGCTCAGAATGTACCCGATGCCCTGAAGGAGCTGTGCGGGATGGAGGAGCCGAAGGGGACCTGCAGAAAGCTCACTCCCGATGAGGCGGACCGTGTGGAGGAGGAGCTGTCCGAAGGGGAGACAGGTGATGATCTTTCCTTCGATGAGGAATACTATCCCTATTACCATATGCTCGATATGAAGGGACAGCATCTGTACAGACAGATATATGCGAATGCCATGGAGATGAACGATACCTTCAGGGCAGTGGAGAAGGATATCCCTTGGTCCGGCTTCAGGAATGTGTTCGAGGCGGTGTTCGGTGATCACCCGGAGCTCTTCTGGCTGGATACAAGGTACTCTGCGGGATACAGGGACAACGGGGAGTGCCTCGCGGTGAAGCTCTACTTCAACAGGACGGCAGCAGACAGGGACGGGGCAGCCGGGAAGTTCAACGAGGGCGCGGATGATATAGGGACCAGGGCAGAGGGCGATGCCTATGATCAGGAAAAGATCGTGCATGATGCCATAGCGGATGCGGTGGCTTACAGCCTCTCGGCCGAGATGAACCAGAGTGCCTACAGTGCGCTGGTGAACAGGTCCACTGTATGTGCCGGATATGCCAGAGCCTTTCAGTATGTGATGCAGAATCTGGGGATTCCCTGCTACTACTGCAGGGGAGTGGCAGGAGAGCCACATGCCTGGAACATAATAAAGCTGTATGACGGTTATTACAATGTGGATGTGACCTGGGACGACTCGGAGTCGGGAGAGAGATATGCCTACTTCAATCTGTCGGATGCCGAGATAGGAAAGGATCACAGGAGAGCGGGACTCTCTGTATATCTGCCCGCCTGCGGGGGCGGCAACTACAGCCATCTGGAGGACGGCCAGGTGTCGGACAACGAGGCAGACGGAGGAGAGGGTACGGAGGCTTTGCGGCCGGAGGGTACCTATTGCCGCAGCCTGGAGGAATACTATGATCTTTGCAAGAAGGAGATCAAGGAGACGGGCAGGGGAATATATTCTTTTGATATTTACACCACCGACCGGGAGGTCTATGATAAGTGCGTGGATGCCTACACCAAAAGGAAGGTGGAGGATGCCTATATGGAAGAGTGTCTCAAAGAAACAGAGAACGCCAGGGGACTAATAGTGGAGCTTGACGGCAAAGAGCTGGACGGGGTATACAGGATGACCCAGAAGGTACAGTGCTGGTAGCGTAAAAGGATATGGAGAAGAGAAGGATACACATCAGATCGATAAGGAATATGGTGCTGATGATGGCGGTCGTCATCTGGCTGACCGGATGCACCTATCAGCCTCCCTATAAGAGAGGATATAACGAGGGATATGCGGCAGGGTATTCCGACGGGAGCAGCGGAGCTCCCGAGGCAGTGAAGGCCGATACCACTGAGACGACAGTGTCCTCAGACGAAAAGAAGGAAGAAGGGGACAAGGAAAGCCGGGATAAAGAAAAGGCCGGGAAAGAGACCGTAAAGGAGGAGACTGCCGGAAGCAAAGAGACGGAAAAGAGCAAAGATGACAAGCCGGCAGAGCAGGCAGAAGACACAGCTTCAGAAGCAGCCGGCGGAGCAGTGGCGGAGAGCGATGGCACAGAGACTGCAGGAGCGGACGGAGCAGCGGAAAGCAGTGAGGCTTCGGAAGGTGCCGCACCCGCATCAGGAGGGGCCACGAAGGACTGGGGCGGAAGGATCATCAGAGCCGAGGCAGTCAATGAGGCAATGTATTCCAACCCGGAGGTCATAGAGGGACTGAGGGAGATATATGACGACAGACAGATATTCGGAGAGTTCGTGGGAGACTCGGGTACGAACCAGCTGCATAAGGTGGGAGGACCTCATTTCTCCAGCCTGACATTCGAAGAGCTGGTGGTATTCGACGAGACCAAGAGTGTGGAGGATATAATAAACGAGGGCTTCTATACAAAGTGCAGCTGTATGGACTGAATAAAAAGAACATATCGGTAAAAGGAAAGAAGGCGGCAACCCTGGTGATGATCACGGTTGCCTTGCTTTTGTCTGCTGCAGGCTGCGGAAGAGCAGAGCAGGATGCGGCGGGTGCGGAGACCGTATCGGAGGATGAAGGAGCTGCGATGGCGGAAGGTGTATCGGTGAGTGAAGACGCTCAGGCGATGGTCGCCATGGAGGAGATCACTGCCGGAGAAGCAAGGGTGGAAGCGGATACGGTGGCGGAGCAAGGAACCTGGCCCGGAGATGAAGATCCGGGAGACGGTGTATCTGAGGATACGTTATCGGAAGATGCGACGGCCCGTGATGGAGACAGACCGGATGCGGTCTCGGATGATGCTCTAGCGGAGGAGACGGTCCCGAGGGATGCTGCGGACGGAGAAGCGGATGCTTCGGTTGGGAAAGAGGATGCCGCCGGGGGAGTCTTTACGAGTGAGCCGATACCGGATGAGGTGTTCGCCAGGATGATGGGAGTATCTTATCCGGCGGGCTGCAGTGTGGCCAGAGAGGACCTGAGGTATCTCAGATTATCGTACCATGACTTTGCCGGCGGAGTGCAGGTCGGGGAGATGGTTTGCAGTAAGAAGATAGCGGATGACCTGGTGGAGATATTCAGGGAACTTTACAGGCAGGGGTATCAGATAGAAAAGATGAGGCTTATTGATGATTACGGCGGGGATGATGACCTGTCCTGTGCGGACAACAACACTTCCTGCTTTAACTACAGGACGGTGGCGGGGTCTTCGAGTCTGTCAAAGCATGCGCTGGGGCTGGCTGTCGACATCAATCCTTTCTACAATCCTTACGTGACGTATCCTGACGGCGTGGAGAGGATCTCTCCTCCGGGATCGGAGCCTTATGCGGACCGTTCGGCGGATTTCCCGCACAAGATAGGTCCGAATGATGCGGTGTATGAGCTCTTCCGGGCGCACGGGTTCAAGTGGGGAGGGAGCTGGAAGACGCTGAAGGATTATCAGCATTTCCAGAAGACGTAATCAGTAAATCCTGCAAAGGCCGTCGAAACAGCTATATCAGCTTGCAAGGCAGAAAAGTGTTTCTCCGGACCGGCAGCGATTTACTGAGCTCGGCGCTCCCAGGCCCTGCTTTCTCTGAACATAGCGAGTATCTCTCCGTCGAGCTTGCCCTCGTCGCGCATGCTCTCGAGGATGGAGAAGGCTTTCTCGGGGGGCATGGGTGGCTTGTAGGGTCTGTCCTCGGCGGTGAGGGCGTCATAGATGTCTATGATCGTGAGGAGACGGCTCTCAAAGGGCAGCTCGTCATCTGACAGTCTGTTGGGATAACCTGTTCCGTTGATGAACTCGTGATGGGAGCCTGCCCAGAAGGGGACGTTCTCGTAGATTCCCTTGAAATTCATCTGTGAGAGCATGCGGGCGGTATAGGATACGTGCTCTTCGACCTGGTGTCTCTCGCTGTTCGTGAGGGTGCCTTTTCGCACCGTGACGGCTTCGAGCTCGGCGGGTGTGAGCAGATCCGCTTCGCTGCCGTCTGCTGTAAGACACTTAAGCTTCGCATATTCTGTCAGCTCTTCTATCCTGTCATCGTCCAGGAAGGGAGCGGTATTGGCCGAGTCTATGGCTTCCCAGGCCCTGTTCAGTGTGGCTATCTTCTCATCGTTTGCTGCTTTGTCGACTCCGGATTCGTAGCCTTTGAGCCGCTGGGCCAGGATCGCTATATCAATACGGCTCTTAATGCCGTCGCGCAGGGAGGAGAGCCGGTCAGGCTTGTCCAGCACCTCCAGAGGGACCACCAGTTTACCTATATCGTGCAGCCACACGCTCATGAAGAAGGCGTCCTTGCGCTCGTCGGGGATCCTGCAGCTGTTTTCCGTATCGTCCAGCCACTTAGCGAACTGCTCCGCATAATGCACCATGCTGCGGGTGTGGGTGGCATTATAGGAGCTTCTTGCTTCTATCGCATCTACCATGACTCTCACGAAGGAGTGCAGCAGGTCTATGACCTCCTGGGCCAGCTTGTGGTTGTTCAAGCTGACTGCTGCGAGTGAGGCCAGGGCAGATACTATCTGCTCGTATCTGGGATCGAAGGGGATGGTATTGCCGTTTTCATCCTCTGCATTGATGAGCTGCAGCACACCTATGATATCCCCTTTCTCGTCATCCATGGGGATGACCAGCATGGAGCCGGTGCGATAGCCGTTTATGGCGTCGTATTTCTGCGCTCCGGCGAAGTCGTACTCGTCGGACTCGTATATATCCGGAATGTTGATCTTTTTGTTGTCTATGGCGGAGCAGGCGCATACATGGGTGCGGATCAGCGGTACAGGGGGAAGGTCGGCATTGCGGCTCTGCTCGGCAGCGGGTATGCCCTTGGACCTGGTGTATACTGTGTGGAAGTTCAGGTGGTCGTCTTCCTTGACATACACCGTGCCTGCATCGCAGTGGCACACTGCCATGGCCTCAAGGAGGATCTTCTGCATCAGCATGTCGAAATCTTTTTCGGCACTGAGATCCAGAGCTATCTCTATCAGTCTGTCGAGGGAATAAATGCTTTCATTGCTCATAGTTCTATAACTTCTCCTTCTCTCGCATAAGCAACAGTGTCGGATCCGACGGCACTCTCCATTTTTCTCATCATCTCGTCAGTATGCCGGGGATCATGGTGGACGAAGCGGATCTGCTTCGCACCGCTCTCCTTCATCACCCTGAGCCCCATACCGGCCGTGGAGTGGCCGAATCCTTTCTTCTCCTCGTATTCCTCGTCTGTATACTGGGCATCGTATAGGAGCAGATCGGTACCTTCTGAGAAGGAGACCAGCTCGTCCAGACTCTCTATCTCGTGCTCGTAGTCCGTGGCATACACCAGGGAGCGGTCCTCATGGGTGACGCGGAACAGGGTACAGCCTCCGGGGTGGTGGGACTCCAGCAGATCTATATGGATATCACCGATCGAGAAGGGATGTCTTATATCGTGGCACACCACGTCGGACTTGTAGTCGGCGACACGCAGGGGCCAGAGCGGAGGGGAGATCATCCGGTCCAGCTGCATGGTGGTGCTGAGTCCGTTCCTGTTCGCTGCGTAGATGTCGATCTTGCAGCCCGGCTCGTAAAGATACGGAAAAAACGGAAGACCGCCCAGATGATCCATATGAGGGTGGGAAATGAGGATCGATATGCGCCGGTCTCCGAGATCGGGAGAATTCATGATGCCGGTGCCGGCATCTATGAACACAGCCTCTTTGTCAGTTTCTACCAGCACACAGGAGGTGGCGCCTCCGAATTCCTGTACATCTCTGCCGGAGGTGGCTATTGAGCCTCTGGCACCGAGTATGGTTACCTTCATTAACTGATCCTCTTTTCCGTAGAATTATAGTGTATAATGAAACATCATATCACGGATCATACAGGCAGGTGAGAAAAAAATGTCAAAGCTTTATTTCAGATATGGGGCCATGGGCTCGTCCAAGACCGCCAATGCGCTGATGGTAAGATACAATTACGAGGAAAAAGGCAAGAACGCCGTGCTTCTTAAGCCTGAGCTGGATAGCAGGGAAGGTGAAAGGGTGGTGCGGTCCAGGATGGGACTGGAGTATCCCTGCGAGTATGTGGAGGAATTCCTGGAGCGGACAAAGGACAAGAAGGACTGGAGCGACATCGATGCCATAGTGGTGGATGAGGCCCAATTCCTGAGCAGGGAGCAGGTGGAGAGGTTCTCGGATATAGTGGACTACGGGGGAGTGCCTGTCATATGCTACGGCCTGCGTACTGATTTTTCCAGCTCACTCTTCCCGGGATCTGCGAGGCTCATGGAGCTTGCAGACAAGATAGAGGAGATACCAACGGTGTGCTGGTGCGGAAAGAGAGCGCATTTCAATGCACGTATAGCTGGCGGAAAGATAGTGCGTGAGGGTGAGCAGGTCTATATAGGAGCGAACGAGAGCTATATATCCCTGTGCCGCAGGCACTTCAAAGAGGGTAAGCTGCACTGATACAGGTGGAAAAGGAGAGAGATGGAAAAGTCGGTAAAGAACAGGAATAAGATGCTGAAGCAGCTGGGGATCACTGTCCTGGGAGCTGTGGCCGTGATGCTGCTCTTCGGAGTGTGGGGGATCACGGGAGACTTCGACAGATGGGCGCAGGATATGCTCTATCAGACGCCGGAGGCTCTGGACGGGGAGATCATAGTCATAGGTATAGACGATAAGACCCTGGATGAGCTGGGACCGTACAACAACTGGGACAGGACCGTGATGGCATCGGCACTGGAGAGACTGGCGGCAGATCCGGATACGAAGCCCGCGGTGGTCGCTATAGATACGCTGTATACCGGAGAATCGACACCGGAAGCTGATAAAAGGCTGGCAGATGCCGCACAGAAGCTGGGATGCGTGGTGACGGGCTCTTTCGCATCGGTGGGGACCGCTGCGGTAGAGGGTGAGGACGGACACATGCGCTATGAGTCCAATGTGGTCTTCGACTATTCGGAGCCCTATGAGGCGCTGAAGAAGGTGACAAAACAGGGACACATCAATGCAATGGTGGATAACGACGGTATCCTGCGCCATGCGCTGCTGTATGTGAAGCCTGAAGGAGAGAAGGTCTACTCCATGGCCTACACTGTGGCTTCGCTCTATGCTTCGCTTAAGGGAGAAACGGTGGCGGAGCCTGTGACGAAGAGCGGTTATTTCTATGTGCCATTCTCCGCGAGACCCGGGGGATATTATGACGGATACTCTCTTTGCGACCTGATAAACGGAGAGATGGATCCTGATTCATATGCGGGCAAGGTAGTGTTCATCGGACCCTATGCGGTGGGACTGCAGGATGCGTATTTCACCTCCATAGACAGAGCGGAGCAGATGTACGGCGTGGAGTATCAGGCGAATGTGGTGCAGGCCGTGCTGGAGGGTGACTACAAGAAGGAAGCGAAGGATCTGCCTCAGATACTGATAATGTTCCTCATCTGCGGTCTGGCCTTCTATATCTTCCAAAAGACGGACTTCAAGATATCCACTCTTGTGATGGTCCTGCTGGCAGCGGCCGGGTTGGGGGCGGCGTGGCTTATCTACGGCATGGGATATGTGGTGCATGCTGTCTGGATACCTGTGGGAGTATTTGTTCTTTATCTCGTATCCATAGCTATGCGCTACGTGAGATCGGTGATCGAGAAGCAGCAGGTCACAAAGACCTTCGAAAGATATGTGGCGCCGGAGATCGTGCGTGAGATCATGAAGGAGGGGACCGAGAATCTCTCTCTTGGAGGCAAGCTGTGCGATATCGCGGTTCTCTTCGTGGATGTGCGAGGCTTCACGACGATGTCCGAGAGGCTGGATCCGGAGAAGGTCGTATACATCCTGAACAGGTATCTGACCATGGCCAGCGACTGTGTGGAGCGCAACAAGGGTACACTGGACAAGTTCGTGGGAGATGCGATGATGGCTTTCTGGGGAGCGCCTCTTCCGCAGGACGATGCGATATACAACGCTGTTCATACGGCATGGGATATAGTCACCGGTGCAGCCAGGGTATCGGATGAGCTGAAGGATGAGATCGGCGAGGAGCTGAACGTGGGTGTGGGCGTGCATTTCGGACCTGCAGTCGTGGGAAATATGGGAGCCGAGAAGCATATGGACTACACGGCCATAGGAGACACGGTAAACACTTCGGCGAGACTGGAGGCAAACGCGCCCAAGGGAACTGTCTATATCAGCAGGGTAGTGGCGGATGCGCTGGAGGGGCGGATCACCTATACTTCGCTTGGAGATACAGTGAAGCTGAAGGGCAAGGCGGAAGGATTCGAGGTGCTGAAGCTCGAGAGCATCACATAACGGAGTCAGCGGGGAGTCAAAGGGGACGGTTCTCGTTGACTCATTTTTCATTTTTTCTGTCAATCCGCGGCAGCCGGCGATAGTTTTTGTTGCAAAACAGGGTGACGTTACTAATCTCGCAGGCATCTCATGGCGGCAAGTACTCCACACAACTCATACGGGTTTCCACGAATCAGTCGCGCTTATGGCGCGACATCGGAGGAAACCCGTATTTCGGACAGTGTGCTCCGTACTTGCCAGTCGATGCTCTGCTCGCTAAGTAACGCACCAAATGTTTTGACAACAAATACGTATCGCCGGCTGCCGCGGATATACATGGATAACGGCTCGAAAATGAGTCAACGAGAACCGTCCCCATTGACTCGGTAGCTGAGACTCAAAATAAGTCAAGGAGAACCGTCCCCATTGACTCCCCGTTGACAAAAAAAGAGCTGCCGGATGACCGGCAGCTCTTTATCGTGATCTCAGTGTAAATGGCTTACTGCTGATAATCTACGGTCACGGTAGACACAGCGGGTGTCTTCTCTGTATCGAAGCTGTTGTCCACTACGAGTGAACCGTCGACCAGTGAAGCGAAGAGCTTGTCATACTGATCCTGTGAGAATGTGGTGAAGGTGCTGTTGTCCATGGGAAGTCCCACGCAGTCCTCTGCAGCGCCGAGAGTGGTCTCTTTGCCTGCATATGTATCAGAGAACTTCCAGCCGTTGTCCTTGCAGTCTGACAGGGTGACCATTACGGAGTTTGAAAGAGCCTTCATGGCTGAAGTGACAACGCAGGGATCCAGATAGGACTGATCCACGTCAACACCGATCATCTTGCCGCCGTTGGCCTGAGCTGCTGCGAGGCAGGAGTTGCAGATAGATCCGCCGCAGGCGAACACTACCTCTGTGCCCTCTGAATACCAGCTGTCCATCTTTGCCTTGATATCATCGGTAGCTACGAATGAGCCTGAGTACCAGTACTTGATGTTCACGCCTGTAGCGCCTGTGTCCTTGGCTGCCTGCTCAGCACCCTGCACGAAGCCGTAACCGTAACGTACGACTGCGGGAACTGCCATACCGCCGAGGAATCCGAGCTCCTTGTAGCCGTCGGTGACTGCTGCATATCCTGCGAGATATCCGGCCTGCTCCTCCTTGTAGGTGATCAGAGCGGTGTTCTTGGCGGGAGTAGCGAGATCTCCGGTAGATACGTCAAGAGCGAGGAAGGATACATCGGGATACTTTGCCTGAGCCTCCTCAAGAGCTGCAGCAAAGAGATAACCTGCCATAACGACAACCTTGGCTCCGTCCTTTACGGCGTTGTCCATCTGCTCTAAACGGGCTGCATCCGAGTCCTCGGAGGGCTTGTAGTAGTTTGCGTTCAGATTGTTCTTCTGGCAGAACTGCTGTACACCTGCCCAGGTATACTGGTTGAATGACTGATCGTCGATGTTTCCTACGTCAGTGACGAAAGCCACATCTGTGGTGTTGCCTGATGCAGCTGTGTCAGCGGATGCGTCTGCTGTTGCAGTATCAGCTGCTGCACCGTTGTCGGCTGCAGGGGCTGTCGTATCAGCTGCACCGGAGCCGCAGGCTGTGAGCGACAGTACCATAGAAGCAGCAAGGATCATTGCAATAAGCTTCTTTTTCATTATTTTCCTCCTATTATGTATGTGACTATACAACTTGGTCTATCGTAAGAGCGAAACCCTGTTTTGTCAAGTTTCGTATACTTTGATTTGAGGCCTCACTCGTAGTAAAATATTTACGTAGACTGCAGATCCTGTGGTTTACATAATGTAGACTAGGATATCGGGAGGTGCTTGTGGCTGAAGATTATGTGATCGAGATGCTCCATATCACAAAGGAGTTTCCGGGAATCAAGGCGAATGATGACATCACCCTGCAGCTGAAACGAGGCGAGATACACGCGCTGCTGGGAGAGAACGGTGCCGGAAAATCTACGCTGATGAGTGTGCTGTTCGGGCTCTACCAGGCTGAAGAGGGCATCATCAAAAAAGACGGAAAGGAAGTGACCATAAAGGATCCCAACGATGCCAACCGGCTGGGGATAGGAATGGTACATCAGCATTTCAAGCTGGTGGAGTGCTTCACGGTGCTGGACAATATAATACTCGGAGTGGAGGATACGAAGCACGGATTCCTCCGAAAGGATGAGGCCAGGAAGAAGGTCATGGCTCTCTCCGGTAAATACGGACTCCGGGTGGATCCCGATGCTCTGGTATCGGATATATCCGTGGGAATGCAGCAGAGGGTGGAGATCCTCAAGATGCTCTACAGGGACAATGAGATCCTGATCTTCGACGAGCCTACTGCCGTGCTCACTCCCCAGGAGATAGAGGAGCTCATGGAGATCATGAAGGGCTTCAAGGAGGAGGGAAAGAGCATCCTCTTCATCACCCACAAGCTGGCAGAGATAATGGCGGTCTCCGATCGGTGTACCGTACTCAGGAAAGGAAAGTACATTGGCACTGTGGACATAGCATCCACTACCCAGGAGGAGCTTTCCAAAATGATGGTAGGCAGGGATGTGAAGCTTACGGCAGAAAAGAAGCCCTGCGAGACCGGTGACACCATACTGGCGGTGAGGGATCTGGTGGTCCCAAGCCGTACCCATAACAATAACGCTGTCAGGGGTGTCTCTTTCGATGTGCGGCAGGGAGAGATAGTCTGTGTGGCGGGAATAGAGGGCAACGGTCAGACGGAGCTTGTCTACGGCATCACCGGACTGGAGAAGGTCACTTCAGGGAGCATACATATGAAGGGACGGGACATCACCCATGCCTCCATCAGAGAGCGCTCTAAGGACGGCATGAGCCACATCCCGGAGGACAGGCACAAGCACGGGCTGGTGCTGGACTACACCCTGGAGCAGAATATGGTGCTGCAGCGCTACTGGGAGGATGAGTTCCAGAAGGGCGGAGTGATAAGGGCGGATAAGGTGCGGAAATACGCCTATGATCTGATAGACAGATTTGACATCCGCTCGGGACAGGGTGCCGTGACGGTAGCCAGATCCATGTCCGGCGGCAATCAGCAGAAAGCCATCATAGCGCGTGAGATAGACAAAGAGCCGGACCTGCTGGTGGCGGTACAGCCCACGAGAGGTCTGGATGTAGGTGCGATAGAATATATCCATGGCCAGCTCATAAAGGAAAGAGATCAGGGCCGCGCAGTGCTCCTTGTGTCTCTGGAGCTGGATGAAGTAATGAACCTCTCCGACAGGATCCTCGTGATGTATGAGGGTGAGATAGTGGGAGAGTTCGATCCGAAGCAGACCACCGTGGAGGAGCTTGGTCTGTATATGGCAGGTGCCAAAAGACAGGACGGAAAGGAGGCCAGGGTATCATGAAGGTAAAGAAGCCTCTTGCGGAAAACCAGATGTTCATCACAGTCCTTGCTTCGGTGATCTCAATCGCAGCGGGTCTGATATTCGGCTCGGTGCTGCTCTTCATCCTCAATCCGTCGAAGGCGGGGGTAGGGATGAGCGCCATGCTGACTACGGGGTTCTCTTCCCTGGATCAGTTCGGCAAGGTGCTGTATCAGTCGGCACCCCTCATGCTGTGCGGTCTCTCGGTGGGATTCGCATTCAAGACCGGAATGTTCAATATAGGAGCCACGGGGCAGTATACCATAGGTGCCTTCTGCGCACTCTACGGAGCCATAGCCCTGCAGCTGCCCTGGTGGGCATGCCTTCTGCTCTCCCTCATAGGGGGTGCGGTATGGGGCATATTCCCGGGACTCTTCAAGGCTCTCTTCAATGTGAATGAGGTCATCACATCGATCATGTTCAACTGGATAGGCATGTATCTGGTGAGCCTGCTGCTGGCAAATATGCCCGTCATGCTGGCATCCGCCTGGGGTGCGTCAAACTCCGACAGGACGGCGGCTCTGGCACAGGCAAACCCGAAAGCCATCATCCCAAAGGGCGGACTAGACAGGCTCTTCGGCAACTCCAGCTGGATCAATATCAGTGTGTTCGTGGCGATCATAGTGGCCATAGCCTGCTGGTTCATCCTGGAGAAGACCACTTTCGGCTACGAGCTCAAGGCCTGCGGATACAATAAGGAAGCTTCAAGATATGCCGGCATCAATGCCAACAGGAATATCGTATTATCGATGATAATCGCCGGAGGCCTGTCGGGTCTCGGCGGAGGTCTGTATTATCTGGCAGGTACCATACAGTATGTGCTGGAAAAGAAGACCCTGGCCATGGGCTTTAACGGTATACCGGTGGCTCTGCTGGCAAACTCCAATCCCATAGGTACGATATTCTCGTCACTTTTCATAAGCTATATTCAGGTGGGAGGTTCTGCTATGCAGCCCAACTTCTCATCGGAATCCACGGACATCATCATAGCTGTCATCATCTATCTGGCAGCCTTTGCCCTGCTGATGAGGGGTGTGATCACGGGGATCCTGAAGAAGACCATGAAGTCCGGTGACGATAAGGAGGCAAAGGCATGAACATACTGGCGAATATAATATCTCTGACTATAGTCTTTGCGGTGCCTCTGATGCTGGTGGCGCTTGGCGGCATGTATTCGGAGCACTCCGGCGTGATCAACCTGGCACTGGAGGGAATAATGGTGATAGGAGCCCTGTGCGCCTGCTTCACGCTGCAGGTCTTCGACCGTAACGGCATGGGCCGGGTACATCCCCAGCTGTGCATGCTTCTGGCCATCATAGTCGCAGCCGTCTCGGGGACACTCTTCTCACTGCTCCTGGCTTTCGCAGCCATCAACCTGAAGGCGGACCAGACCATAGGCGGTACTGCGCTGAACACCTTCGCACCTGCCTTCGCGGTGGTGGTCACCTGGGCCGTACAGGGACAGGGCATGACCACGATACAGATACCCAGCTGGATACGCATCACCCAGGAGAGCTTCGGCCTCACAGCCGGCAAGAGCTTCTGGGATATGCTCATATTCAAGTATTTCTACCTCACGACTCCCATTGCCGTAGTCCTGTTCTTCGCTGCCTGGATACTGATGTACAGGACGAAGTTCGGACTGAGACTCAGAGCCTGCGGTGAGCATCCTCAGGCTGCCGACTCCGTAGGTATAAATGTGTACCGTATGAGATATGCGGGCGTGCTGATATCGGGCTTCCTCGCAGGGATAGGAGGAATAGCCTATACCATAGCAGTGGGCTCGGGCTTCTCGTCCAGCGTGGGAGGCTACGGCTTCCTGGCTCTCGCCGTGATGATCTTCGGTAACTGGAAGCCGGTGCAGATACTTGGCTCTGCGGTGTTCTTCGCACTTTTCAAGGTTATAGCGGCCTACAACTCATCCATACCCTTCCTGCCAAAGTTTGAGGGGATGAAGGATCAGTCATCGCTATACCAGATGCTTCCTTACATAGTGACGATGATAGTACTGATCTTCACGTCAAAGCATTCCCAGGCACCGAAGGCAGAGGGTATACCCTATGACAAGGGCTCGAGATAAAAGGAGTGTACGAGCATGTATCGCGCTGCTGCTCATGATATGTGTCGTGACGGTGACCGGATGCAATGCTTCGAAAAAGATAAAAGACGGTGAAAAAAGCGGGAAAGAGTGGTGGAACAGGACGATAGCATATGAGATCTATGTGAAGAGCTTCAAGGACTCAGACGGAGACGGGATCGGAGATCTGAACGGGATCACCTCCGAGCTGGATCATCTGAAGGAGCTGGGAGTGGGAGCAGTATGGCTCACGCCCTGCTATGTGTCGCCACAGGCAGACAACGGCTACGATATCGCCGACTACTACAATATAGAACCTGCATACGGAACCATGGAGGATATGGACAGGCTCATCGCGGAGGCAAAGAAGCGTGACATCCGTATCGTGATGGATATGGTATTCAACCATACATCAAACGAAAATGAATGGTTCAAGGAGTCCAGAGCCGGCAGGGACAACGACAAGAGCGACTGGTATATCTGGGCAGACCCAAAGGAGGACGGGAGCGCTCCGACGAACTGGAGGAGCATCTTCGGGGGATCGGCCTGGGAGTATGACAGCACAAGGGGACAGTATTATCTGCACACCTTCCTGCCTGAACAGCCGGATCTCAACTGGGAAAACCCGGAGGTGAGAGCGGCGGTCACGGATGTGGCGAACTATTGGAAGGATAAGGGTGTGGGCGGCTTCCGTATGGATGCAATCACCTATATCAAGAAACCCGCGGAATACAAAGACGGCACACCCGATGCGGGGGACGGCATGGTGGGGATACACTCCATGACGGCCAATACCGAGGGGATACTGGACTATCTGCACGAGTTCAAGGCGGCTGTCCGTGACGGGAGCGACATCTTCACTGTGGGTGAGGCCAACGGTGTGGCGGCAGAGGACCTGAAGGACTGGATAGGCGAAAACGGTGTGTTTGACATGGTCTTCGAGTTCGGTCTGGTGAATATCGACCTGCCGAATGAGACCAACTGGTGTGAGCGCAGAGACTGGAAGCTCCGTGATCTGAAGTCTTTCTTCCTGGACAGCATCAGAGAGGCTGATGCGGTCGGGGGATGGTTCCCGGTATTCCTTGAGAACCATGACCAGCCGCGCTCCATCAACCACTTCATGCCGGAAGGCGGGGACAGGGAGGCTAAGGCCAAGGCTCTTGCGACACTGCTTCTGACGATGAGAGGTACGCCCTTTATCATGCAGGGTGAGGAGCTGGGATATGTGAACGTGGAATGGCCTTCGATAGATGATTACGATGATATTTCCACGAAGAATCATTATACCTTCGCTCTGGGAGAGGGATACTCCGGGGAAGAGGCCATGGAGGGAGTGCATCACTTCTCAAGGGACAGCTCGCGTACACCCATGCAGTGGGACTCCACGGAGAATGCGGGATTCACGACGGGGACACCGTGGCTTCCGGTCTATCCCGACTATACCGTATACAACAGGAACAGCGAGAAGGAAAAGAAAGACTCCGTCCTGAACTACTATATAGCGCTGGCTGCTCTGCGCTCGGAGCACCCTGAGCTGGAAGACGGGAGCTACGAGGAGATCCTGTCCGAGGATGAAAGGATCGTAGCCTATGTCAGGAAGGACGGCGACCTGAAGGCTACAGTACTGATCAACTTCACCGGTGAGGAGATCAGCTATGATGTGGGATGCGTAAAGGGTGCGGAGTGTATCATGAGCTCTGAGGGCATGGCGGAAAAGGGTGTGCTGGGACCCTTCCAGGCCGTAATATATGAAGAGTGAACGGCGATACGACACTGATAAAGAATACGACCGATACGGAAAGGAGTTTACATAAAATGGACATTCAGGAGATACTGAGCAAGTGCGACCACACTCTCCTCAAGCAGGAGAGCACCTGGGAGGATATCAAGGTGATCCTCGATGATGCGAAGAAATACCGGACCGCATCGGTCTGCATACCGCCCTGCTACATAAAGAGGGCGAAGGAATACACCGGAGATGAGGTGAAGCTCTGTACCGTGATAGGCTTCCCTAACGGGAGCCACACCACGGAGTGCAAGGTATTCGAGACCGAGGATGCCATAAGATGCGGTGCCGACGAGGTGGACATGGTGATCAATATCGGCGAGCTCAAGGCGGGCAATGATGACTATGTGCTTGAAGAGATAAAGGCAGTCAGAAAGGCATCCGAGGGGAAGATCCTGAAGGTGATAATCGAGACCTGCCTCCTTACTGAGGATGAGAAGATACGGATGTGCGATATCGTAACGAAGTCCGGGGCAGACTATATCAAGACCTCCACAGGGTTCTCAACGGGAGGGGCGACCTTCGCTGACATCGAGCTCTTCGCGAAGCATGTGGGGAAGAATGTGAAGATCAAGGCCTCCGGCGGGATCTCAAGCATAGAGGATGCAGAGAAGTTCATTGAACTCGGAGCATCCAGACTCGGGACCAGCCGGATCGTGAAGATAGTAAAGGAGCAGGGGGATCCTTCATAAAAGGATGCAACGCTCTATGAGGCGAAAAACAACGGCAAAATTATGCTGGAATTAATCCGCCGGATATTATATAATCAAGTGGACTGTTAGTGTCGTTTTTTGCTTGCTTGTTTTATCGACTCAACAGTCTTAGTTGGAGGCATGCTAATGCCCAATCATCAGACCCTCTGCGGCGTCCGGTCAACGTGGCAGGGGGTTTACTTTTGAAAAGAGATATGGAGAAGACGATGGGAAATAAATATGATGTGATCATAGTGGGAGCCGGGCCCGGGGGTATATTCTCGGCGTATCAGCTGACAAAGAAGGATCCGAAGCTCAGGGTGGCAGTGTTTGAATCCGGAACCAGCCTGGAAAAGAGAAAATGTCCCATAGACGGAGAGAAGGTGAAGTCCTGCATAAAGTGCAAGACCTGTGCGATCATGAACGGATTCGGCGGAGCCGGGGCCTTCTCCGACGGGAAATACAATATCACCAATGACTTCGGGGGAAACCTCTACGAATACATAGGGCGGAACAAGGCTATCGAGCTCATGCACTATGTGGACGAGATAAATCTATCACACGGGGGAGAGAACACCACCATGTTCTCCACTGCGGGGACGGGCCTGAAGAAGATATGCATGCAGAACAAGCTCACTCTGCTGGATGCATCCGTCAGACATCTGGGGACGGATATTAACTATGTGGTGCTGCAGAACCTCTATGACGAGCTGAAGGACAAGGTGGAATTCCACTTCACGACTCCGGTGAAGAGCATAGAGAAGCTGGAGGAGGGATACAGGGTACATCTCGAGGAGGACAGTGCCGACTGCAGATACTGTATCATCTCGGTGGGACGCAGCGGCAGCAAATGGATGGAGACTGTCTGCAAAGATCTGGACATACCCACGAAATCAAACCGTGTGGACATAGGTGTCAGAGTGGAGCTCCCGGCAGTGATCTTCTCTCACATCACCGATGAGCTCTACGAGGGAAAGATCGTGTACCGCACCCACAAGTTCGAGGACCAGGTGCGCACATTCTGCATGAACCCCAGAGGTATCGTGGTGAATGAGAATACTAACGGGATAGTGACCGTGAACGGGCACAGCTTCGAGGATGAGTCCAAGAAGACGGAGAATACCAACTTCGCACTGCTGGTGGCGAAGCATTTCTCGGAGCCCTTCAAGGACAGCAATGGCTACGGTGAGGGGATAGCAAGGCTCTCCAACATGCTGGGAGGAGGAGCCATAGTGCAGCGCTTCGGCGATCTGGAGAGAGGGCGCAGGAGCAACTGGAAGAGGATAGAGGAGGGGACGGTGAGGCCGACTCTCGCAGCCACTCCAGGTGATCTGAGCCTCGTGCTGCCAAAGAGGATACTGGACGGCATCATAGAGATGATATATGCGCTGGACAAGATCGCACCGGGTACCGCAAACGACGATACCCTGCTCTACGGTGTGGAGGTGAAGTTCTACAATATGGAGGTGGAGCTGGACAAGAACCTGGAGACGAAGCACAAGGGGCTGTACGTCATAGGAGACGGCAGCGGCGTGACGCACTCCCTGTCCCATGCTTCAGCCAGCGGAGTATATGTAGCCGACGAGATTGTAGCCAAGAGCAGCCCGGAGCACTCTGCTGCTGAGGGCGTGTAAGAGCGTAAAAAAAGCCGGCAGCCCGCCCTTTTGCGAAGCAAAACTGTAAATGGCGGGCTGCGCAACAGTTCAGACCGGAGGGGCTGAACTGTTAGCGGATGAGATCGAGGGCGCGTATGAACACTCCCTCCACCATAGGAGGCAACTGGCAGTGGAGGATGAAGAGGGGAGCCTTCAGCAAGACAAGACAGAACAAGCTGAAAAAACTCACGGAGTTATACGGAAGAGCCAGGATATGATATACTATACGGGGGTTACGAGATATCGGGGATTTCACATACCGCTTTGAACGTGAGATAAGAGATGCCGGATAAAAGAAGACCCGTCGTAGAGATAATGACGGGGCAGTTCAGTGAGGACAGTTCCATACGTTTTTTGAATATGATGCTCGATGAGCTGAAGGGCTCCGGCATCGATGTAAGGTTCTACTTCGGAGGCGTATCGACGCTGGTACTGGAGAAGTACGATATGAGCGATATAGGTTTCGGCTGTCATCATTTTTCTCTTTATTCATACTGCAACTACGAAGCGCCGGATGCCATAGTGATGATATTCGGCAGTATCAATGTGGGCCAGAAGCAGCATATGGAGATCCATGACTTCATGAAACGTATGCCCAGGGTGCCGGTGATACTGCTGAAGGAAGATACCGAGCTGCCGGAGAATCCCGGAAGCATAAGCATCAACATGGACAACTACAATGGCATGCGAAAATGTGTGATGCATCTGCTGGATGAACACGGAGTGAAGAGACCCGGCTATGTATCCGGACCTGAGGATCACTCGGACAGCAGACTGAGACTGGCAGCATACCGCGATGCCCTCGAAGAGCGCGGCATCCCGTATGACGAGAGCATGGTAGTATACGGAGACTACGAGAGCCATGTGGATCCCGTGGTAGAAGAACTCTTTGCAGCACATCCCGATATGGATGCGGTGATCTCGGCGAACGATGCCATGGCGACTGCGGTATACAGGGTAGCAGCAAAGCACGGCAGGACGGTGGGAGAGGATCTGCTCGTTACCGGGTTTGATAATATACCGATAGCGGCACATATGGAGCCGTCCCTGACCACAGTCTATCAGGACTATGCCGGGATAGCGAAGGCTACGGCAGAAGAGATGAAGAGGCTTTTTTCGGGAGGGGTGATCAATACCAGGCTTTTGCCTGCACAGTTCATAAAAAGATGCTCCTGCGGCTGTAATGAACATCAGAGCGTGATGCAGACGGAAGACGGAGACAGCGAAGGCAGGATGCTGCTGATGGATACCTGGCTTCACGCAAGTCAGGTGCAGATGAGGTCCATGGTACTGTCTCTTATTCTGAGGGAACTGGAGTCGAGTACTTCCTCCATGAAGGACTTCTTCGCGAAACTCGCTCAGGAAATGATGCACCTGAAGATAAAAAGCTCCTTTGTATGTCTTCTGGAGGAGCCTGTTACCATGCGGGACGGTGAGATGATAGAGGCTCCCGAGACCATCAGACTCGTCATGAAGCAGTGGGGAGAAGAATGCGATTCTTATGACATGGATACGGCTCCGGAGATAGGGTACGGGCAGATGACAGAGCTCATACGACCATCGGAAGAAGCTGTATACATGACGGATTTTATACTGTTTCACGGCAGGGAACAGTACGGGGTATGGAGTGCCGAGATAGATATCAATGATGCTTTCTTCTATGAGACACTGTCTCTGGAGATAGGAAGCGCACTGTATACGCTGAGGGCATCCCTTGCGGAGCAGAAGCTGAGAAGTGATCTGGAGCTAAAGAACAAGATCCTGGACTATGCGGCAAGTCATGACCAGCTCACCGGCATACTGAACCGGACGGGGGTCATGAGCAGTATGGTCGACTACATAAGCGGGAAAAGAAAGGACGGAACATGCTGTTTCCTGGCGGTCATGGCAGATCTCGACCACCTCAAACAGATAAATGATACCTTCGGACACAATGAAGGTGACAGTGCGATACGTGCCGCAGCTGATATAATAAAAGCTGCCCTGCCGGAAGGCAGTCCTTTCGGGCGCACAGGCGGAGATGAATTTACCGCTATAATGGAGTGCAGCTCTGCTGAGGACGGAGACAGACTCAAGGCCGATATCAAAAAGGCCTGCGGAGATTATAATCTGAATTCGGGCAAGGAATACTACGTGGATCTGTCCGTGGGATACTGCCTGATGGCAGAGTATGAGGATATGCAGCATCTCATACATATCATGCAGAAGGCAGATAAGATGCTCTATGAAGAAAAGAAGTACAGAAGGGAAAGCGTAGTCCGTAAGGACGGGTAACAGACGTTTGAAGGACAAGAGTTTCATTTATTACGGATATGAGCGTGCCACCTACGAGGACTGTAAAAGTCTGATATCGGTCATGAACAGGCGGCATTTCGGCATCTTAAGCATCTGGTTCATCGTGGTCGCCGCCGTGTACCTTTTCTTTTCGTGGAACAATATGAACGGCTTTAATTCGACCTATACGCCTACTTTGTTCGCATTCTTCGCGATGAGCATGGCAATGGAGATCTTCATCCGCGTATTTCCAAAACTGGCGGACAGATGGGGAGAGGTCCTGATGCATGTCATAATGCTCTTACTCATGGGATTCGGGACAGTATGCTCCTCCATACAGCCCTATATGGCAGCTACGATCTTTCTGGTGATCCTGGTCATCATAGCTCTCTCATTCATCACCAATATGGTGGATATGCTGGCTATGCTTGCGATAGGATGCACCTGCTTCCTGCTGGTATCAAACAATATAAAGCCCATATCCATATTTAAGCAGGATCTTTTCAATGTGATGGTGGTGGTGGCACTTTCCATAGTGCTCCACTATACTTTCCAACGTGCACATATACGTCAGTTCATAACCTTCAGACAGAGTACGAGGATGCAGCAGGAGCTGGAGATCAAGTCCTCTTTTGACGCGCTGACTTCACTGCTGAACAGGGGACGGTTCTTCTCCATGGCAGGAGAGGTGCTGCGTCAGGAAAACGAGGATTGCATTGTGCTGGGTCTGATAGATCTGGATAAGTTCAAGCAGATAAACGACACCCTGGGACATCAGATGGGAGACAAGGTCATACAGCTGGCGGGCAAGACCATACTGGATACTCTTGGAATAGAGTATGATGAGAAATGGTCCTTCCCGGAAAGGGCGATAAAGGACGGGCTCAGCTTCGCGGGGAGACTGGGCGGAGACGAGTTCGTGGTCCTGATAAGAAACCTGAAGGATGAGGATGAGATGAGAGAGGCCTTCGACAAGCTGCTGGCAACTCTCAATGATGTAAAGCTGGAAGGCATGGAAGGTATACATGCTTCTATCGGCGTGACGACTATAGGCAACGATGACAGGGACATAGACGAGGCATATACAAGAGCGGATGAGGCCCTCTACAGGTCCAAGGAAGCCGGACGCAACAGGGTGTCTCTGGACCGTGGTGATACGGAAGGCGGTGAGACGACATGAAGCTGCTGATAATAATCGGAATACTTATACTGGTATTCAGTCTGGTCTATTTCGTACTGATGATCAAAAAGAACTGGGATGTGCTGGTGGTAGACAGCAAAAGGCTCATGGCTGAATCTGCCGCATGGATATGTATGCTGCTGGTGTTGATAGTCGCGTACGGCGGGGTATATTTGTCCGGAAATACGGATATATGGACGGTGACAGCACTGACGGCAGCGGCAGTGACAGTACTTTGCGAAGGTGCGATGATATTCAGAAAAGTGAGAATGATCAAGGATCAGTGCATGGAGCTTCTGGAGACACTGATCTGTGTCATGGAGGCCGGGGATCCCAATCTGGATGGTCATTCTCTGCATGTGCACAATCTGGTGGGTGTGTTCTATGATTATCTGCCTACCGGATATCAGCAGCAGCTTAACTACGAGAATCTGAAATATGCTTCCCTGTTCCTTGATATGGGCAAGCTGGGCATACCCAGGAGCATACTGACAAAAAAAGGCAAGCTGACAAAGGAAGAAATGGAACTGATGCGAAGGCATCCTGAGATCTGCGTGAAGATAGTCGAGCCGGTTAGTTCTTTTTCGATGATATCCGACTGGATACTGTATCATCATGAAAGAGTGGACGGCAAGGGGTATTATGGACTGAAGGGCAGCGAGATACCGCTGGCAGCCAGGATGATCACTATAGCCGATACATACTCTGCCATGACGATGGACAGGACATATAAAGCCTCTATGAATTACGAGGATGCTGTGATAGAGTTAAGACAGGCTGCGGGAACACAGCTCGATGAAGAACTCGTGGGATACTTCCTGGAGATACCAAGACACAGATTGGATGAGTGTATGGTCTCGGTTCGTGCTATAATGGGCAGGTATCACGATGAGCATTTCGGGGATTGACACGAAGATAATATGACAAGGAAAAATGAAATGAAGAAGATACTGGCATCTTTCATGGTATTTGGCCTGGCAGTGGCTGCCCTGACGGGATGCGGCGGCAACAAGGCGACTATAGACACCATGGAGCTGAAGATCGGGGTGTCTACGGGAGAGGACGATCCGAGAAATATCGCGGCTAAGGAGTTTGCGGATGAGATAGCAGCGAAGACCGGCGGAAAGCTGACAGCAAAGGTATATCCTTCAGGGGAGCTCGGAGGAGACGCCGCCCTGATAGACGCTCTGGCTGCAAAATCCGGAAAAGTGGATATCGTCATAAGCGATGCTTCAAACTTCGCTACTTATGAGCCCAAGATGGGAATATCCGCACTGCCGTTCCTTTTTGATGACTTCGATACGGCATGGGCTTTCATGGACAGCGATGTAGAGGCAGAGGCTGAGGAGCCGCTGCTGAAAAAGAATATAAGGGTGCTGGCTCATTACTGCAACGGATTCAGGTGTGTGACCAATTCAAAGAAGCCGATAGAGACACCGGAAGATATGAAGGGACTGGTGATACGTACACCGGAGAATCCCATAATAATGGCTACCATGTCGGCTCTGGGAGCCAGTCCTCAGCCCTTATCGTTCTCCGAACTGTATCCGGCTCTGCAGCAGGGAATATATGATGCACAGGAGAATCCTATCCCCGTTATATACAACAACAATCTGTATGAGGTGCAGGATTATCTGTCAGTAACAAACCATATCTACTCGGGCATGTGTTTCGTGATATCCGAGGATATATGGCAGAGGATGCCCGCAGAGTATCAGGAGATCCTGAAGGAGGCCGCAAAAGGCTCGGCTGAGTCCGACAGAGAGAGCAACAGGTTCCAGACAGAGAATCTGTTGGATGAGCTCGAGAAGGCCGGCATGAAGATAAACGAGCCGGATCTGGCTCCGTTTGCTGATGTCACGGCATCGGTTATTTCCGACAATGCGTCGGTATACGGCGATCTGTATCAGAAGCTCCAGGACTGGAGAGCGGCGCACTGATACGCACAGCGGTATACCGGAGTATGGACCGGATCAAAATCATATAGTGAACGAAAAATGACAGTAAGCGGGCTCAAACGTGTAGCGGATGAGCTCGCTTCGTGCAATCCGGCGATGCGTATACACGAAAGGATCAATAAAAGGGAGGGGCACTGATATGCTAAAGGACTGGATCAAAGGAGAAAAACCCGGTGACGAAGAGATGACTGCAAGGCTTCAGAAAGCTCGTGAGCAGCTGAACGGCATGCAGATAGCCATAAAGGAAAAGAAGCTGCCGGTGCTGGTGATCTTCGACGGATGGGGAGGAGCCGGCAAGGGCAGCGTCATGGGAAAGGTGATCAAGAATCTGGACCCCAGGTTCTATAAGACCGAGACGCTGTCAAAACCCTCTGAAGATGAGCTGAGGAAACCCTTCCTGTACAGGTATTTCGTGCGGATACCGGAGGCAGGCAAGTTTTCCTTCTTCGACGGGAGCTGGATGGATGAGGTGACAAAGAACAAACTGTCTGGGAAGATTAACGGAGAGGATTACCACAGACAGCTTATATCCATCAAGCGATTTGAAAGGCAGCTTTCAGACAACGGATATCTGGTGGTGAAGTTCTTCTTCCATATCTCCAAGTCAGAGCAGAAACAGCGTCTGAAGGATCTGGCAGACAGCAAGAGCACTGCATGGAGAGTGGAGAAATGGGATCTGTGGCAGAATAAGCACTATGATAAGTGCGTGGATGTATATGATGAATATCTGGAGGCCACCAATCAGTTCATAGCACCGTGGTACTTCGTGGACTCCAAGAACCGCAAATGGGCTGAGCTGCAGGTGACGGAGCTGCTGGTGAAGAGCATAGAGATAGCTCTGCAGAATACGGGTCATGCTGCGACCGTGCTGCAGAACACTTTCCCGCTGAAGCAGATGCCGAAGCTTGCGGATATAGCGCTGGATAAAAAGATAAGTGACGAGAAATATGACAGTGAGCTCAAGGAACTGCAGTCAAAGCTGGCGGATCTGCACAACAGGATCTACCGCGCCAAGATCCCGGTGGTAGTAGCATACGAAGGCTGGGATGCCGCAGGTAAGGGCGGTAACATCAAGAGACTGACAGCCGCCCTGGATCCAAGAGGATTTGAGGTGCATCCGATAGCTTCTCCCGAGCCTCACGAGAAGAACAGACACTATCTGTGGAGATTCTGGACAAGACTCCCCAAGGACGGACATATAGCCATATTTGACCGTACATGGTACGGAAGGGTGATGGTAGAGCGCCTGGAGGGCTTCTGCTCCGAGAATGACTGGCAGCGTGCCTACAACGAGATAAATGAGTTTGAAAAGGAACTGGATGACTGGGGAGCCGTCATAGTGAAGTTCTGGGTGCAGATAGATAAAGATACGCAGCTGGCTCGCTTTACCGACAGGCAGAATACGCCGGAGAAGCAATGGAAGATCACAGATGAGGACTGGAGAAACCGGGAGAAGTGGGATCTGTATGAGACAGCTGTGAACGAGATGATACAGAAGACCAGCACCGAATATGCTCCGTGGCATATCCTGGAGTCAAACGACAAGCACTACGCCAGGATAAAAGCACTGAAAACGGTGACAGACGAGATAGAAAAGAAACTGAAAAAGTAAGAGAGATGAGCAAGGAGGCGGCAATTGAGCAAGGCAAAGATAGCTTTTTTTGATGCGAAGGACTACGACACAGCATCTTTTGACGAGGCAAATAAGGACGGAAAGTTCACTATCAAGTATTTCGATACGAAGCTCACCAAGGATACGGTAAAGCTCGCAAAGGGCTATGATGCGGTATGTGTCTTCGTGAACGACACCGTGGACAAGAAGGTGATAGATGCGCTGGTGAAGAAGGGCGTGAAGCTGGTGGCGCTCAGGTGCGCGGGTTTCAATAACGTCAACGTGAAGCATGCGGAGGGAAAGATCGGAGTGGTGAGAGTGCCCGCCTACTCGCCCTATGCGGTGGCAGAGCACGCGATGTCTCTGCTTCTCACCTCAATACGTCGCATACACAAGGCATATATCAGGACAAAGGATTTCAACTTCAGCCTGAACGGTCTGATGGGCTTCGACCTCCACGGCAAGACCGTGGGAGTGGTAGGCACCGGCAAGATAGGCCGGGTCTTCATAGATATCTGCAGGGGCTTTGGCATGAAGGTGATAGCGTATGACAAGTTCCCGGCGAAGGATGCGGGCATAGAGTATGTGGAGCTGGATGAGATATGGAAGAGGAGCGATATCATTTCCTTCCACTGTCCGCTGACGGATGAGACCTATCATATGGTGGATGCAAAGAGTATCAAGGCCATGAAGAAGGGCGTGGTGATAGTCAACACCTCAAGGGGAGCGCTGATCGACGCCGAGGCTCTGCTGAAGGGGATCAGGAGCCGTCAGATAGGGGCGGCCTGCCTGGATGTGTATGAGGAGGAGGCGGATGTATTCTTCGAGGATCGCTCGGGACATATCTTCGAGGATGATACGCTGGCAAGGCTCATATCCATGCCCAACGTGATAGTGACATCACATCAGGCCTTCCTTACAAAGGAGGCCCTCACGAATATCGCAAATACCACTCTGACCAATATCAGTGATTATCTGGATACGGGCAGGTGCGATAACGAGGTCAGGGGAAAATAACCCCGATAAACTATGAACATACTGCTGGTGCATTGCAGATACAGGATAGCAGGCGGTGAGGATGAGGTCGCAGCAGGCGACAGAAGGCTCCTGGAGAAGATGGGACATACCGTGCATACCCTGTACAGATCCAATGAAGAGCTGGACGGTATGGGAGCCATCGGGAGACTGCGGAGCACCCTCGGATACGTGTATTCCGCATCGGCCGGAAAAGAATATGTGAAGCTGATACGGGAGAGGTCCATAGATGCGGTCTGGGTGCACAATACCCTGTGGATGATCGGAGGTGCCATCTATGAAGCGGCGGCGGAGTGCGGTGTGCCGGTGATACAGACGGTGCACAACTACCGTATGCTCTGTCCCTGCGGGACGATGTACAGGAACGGAAAGATCTGCAGGGAATGCCTTTATAAAGGTTTACATAAAGCGATAATACACCGGTGCTACAGGGGGAGCGGGATACTGAGCCTTGTCCTGACGCTTGCAATGATGAGACAGCGCAGATCCGGGATATACAGGGATATGCGGTTCGTATGTCTGACAGATCTGCAGAAGAAAATGCTGCTGGAGGCGGACATAGGGATAAGAGATGATAGGGTTTACATAAAGCAAAATCATTGTGAGACTCCAATGAGATGGATACCCTATGATGAAAGGAAGAACTGCTTCGTCTATGCCGGAAGACTGGCGGAAAACAAAGGGATCAGAGAGCTGCTGGAGGCATGGAGAAGACTTGAGGAGGAAGTTTACATAAATCGCCCAGAGAGCTGCCCGCAACTTGTGATCTGCGGAGACGGCGAGCTGGCGGACTATGTAGCCGGGTATATCAGAAAGAATGAGCTAAATTATGTCAACTATGCCGGAAAGATCCAAAGAGACCGGCTGGCAGGGATACTGAGTGAGGCAAGGGCTCTGATCTACCCCACGAAATGGCTGGAGGGGCAGCCAATGGCCATTGTGGAAGCATACAGTGTCGGAACCCCGGTGATAGCCTCCGATCTCGGAAATGCGGGAGCAATGGTGGATGAAGGCAGGACGGGGAAGCATATCGCGCTTGATGACATGATCGGAAGTTTGGTTGACATAATCCGAAGCGCGGATGTCTGCTCCTTCTATGATGAGACTGCCATGAGAAAGAAGGCCGAGCTGTATTCTACAGACAGTGCCGTAAAGGCGATAGAAGCGATACTCGAGGGTCTGCCTGCAAAAAGGCAGGGTGTGAACCGGAGTTGACGGTTTTTCAGGAGAGGAGTGAATCATGAACAAGATCCGAAAAACAGTGCTGATGACGGCTGCAGCTGCATCCTGTCTGATCCTGGCTTCCTGCGGAAAGGAAAAGGCGGGATCGGCCGGGGGTACGGGAGCAGTGGAAGGACTTCCGGCGTATACAGTAGAGGGCAGCACCGATCTGCCGGGCAACTTTTTCATCTCTTTCGTATATACAAAAAACCTCATCATGATGGACGGCAAGGGAAATGTGGTGTGGTCCAAGCACGAGGATCAGCCGGACAAGGATACGCATACCGGATGGTGGGACTTCAAAAAGCATGTGACAGACGGCAGGACATACTACAGCTATCACGATCAGAATGCGGACTATGATAATTACGGTTTCGCAGGGTTCGCACCCGGGGACCGCGTGATCATGGACGAGAACTTCAACGAGATAAAGAGGATCCGATTCGAGGAGTCGGATACCGTCGAAAAGGGACATCCTCTGGACGGGCATGATTTCCTCATGATAGATCCCGACCACTATATCCTTTCCGGATACATAAAGGATACGATATACAACCATCCTTCTTATCCCGAAGGATCCAGCGTGGTCTACTCATATCTTCAGGAGGTGGATCACGGAAAGGTGGTATGGGACTTTAAGAGCATAGATTATCCGGAACTGTATGATCTCGTGGTGACGGACGGATCTGATACGGCGGACGATTTCGCGAATGAGAAGACGGATGTGCCGGACATAGTGCATTTCAACGCGATGCGGCTGGATGATGAAGGCAACCTTATCTGCTCTTTCCGGCATCTAAGCACCATACTGTGTCTCGACCGGACGAAGCAGACAGATCAGATCAAATGGAAGCTGTCCGGAAAAGGCGATGATTTCGGGCTGTCCGATGACCGGAAGACCTCCTGCCAGCATTATGTGACGGTGGATGGAGAAAATGTAATGGTATTTAACAACGGAAACCGTGACAAGAAGACCGATATAAGGATATACAGTCTGGATACGGACAATATGAAGGCAGATGATGTGAAGATCCTTGAGATACCCGGCAAATTCAGCTCTGCCTGCGGAGCCGTGCAGCACATCGCAGATGATAAGTACATGATCGGATGGGGCAAGAGTGAAAACGACGGGAAATGCATGTCGGTATATGACTTCGCTTCAAACAAGGAGCTGATGTCGGTTAAGCTTGAGAATCCGATGAATTTCACTTACAGGTGTGTGTATTACGAATGAGCAGCCCGGAGAGCGGACAGTCCGATCATTGCCGAAGAACCGGGGAACGCGGTGGAGATGGAGGATGATGGTTGCATATAAAGAGGCTGTAAATTCCGTGATGAAAGTGCCGTCGGAAAAGGAAGACATATGTCCGCACCGGTAGTGATATTTGCATACAACAGAGCAGATAAGCTGAGGGGGTGCGTGGATTCCCTTGCATTGGCTGACGGGCATGAAGCGGCAGAAGTCCATATCTATGCCGACGGGGAGAAGGGAGAGGATGACAGAGAAGCTACAGCCTTGGTGGGAGCATATCTCGACTCCCTGGTGGCAATTCATCCCTTTATGAGCCTTAAGGTGACAAAAAGAGAAAAAAACGTGGGCCTCTCGGCGAATGTGATAAGCGGTGTGTCAGAGGTTATGGGAGAGTACGGTCGGGCCATAGTCCTGGAGGATGACCTTTTGATCACCGGAGACTTCCTGACATTCATGAATGAGGCTATGGACTACTACGAGGAAGATCAGAGGGTCTGGTCTGTAACAGGCTATTCTGAGCCGCTGAAATCGCTGGAAGAATATGATCATGACATCTACTATGGATACAGAGGATGCAGCTATGGCTGGGGCACCTGGAAAGATCGCTGGGATACAGTGGATTGGGATATGAAGAGGTATGACGAGGTCATGAATGATAGGAGGCTTCGAAGGAGATTCGAGCGAGGAGGCAGGGACATGACACGTATACTGAAGGATCAGAAGGCGGGAATCGTGGATTCCTGGGCGATACGATGGTGTCTTTCTCAGAGTCTGCAGGACAGATATACAGTTTATCCAAAGCATTCCTTTATCACTAATACAGGCGGTGACGGATCCGGCACTCACCAGATCATATCAAAACATTTCAATGACAACCGACATACGTACGGAGAAAAGATGGTCCTGGAGCACCTTAAGCCCGACGAGAGTATAAGCGGCGAATTCTACAGAGTTCATTCGGATATAATAAAAAGAGCATTTCGTAGCATGAACATAAGAGGAATAAAGAGACAGATTAAAAGATGGATGAAAAACATCAGATAGTATAAAAAAAGAATATGGATGAGAAGAAAATAAATTATACAGGTTTTTGGACTGGATTTGATCCGGAGGATAATCTCTTCACGGACATATTAAGAAAACACTTTAGTGTGACCATAAGTGATGACCCGGATTATCTTTTTTGTTCGGTATTTTCAAGGGGTTACGTATACAACGAAAAGGCAATTCGTATATTCTATACAGGTGAATATCAAGTGGCGGATTTTAACATGGTTGACTATGCCATGGGGTTTGATTATATGACATTTGGAGACCGATACTGTCGGGTACCCCACTACCTGTTGTATAAGAGCGATCTCTTGAAAAGGGCTTCAGAAAGAGGGGGTATAATGGATGACCCCGAATTTAGAGACAATTTCTGCAGCTTTGTATATTCAAATGTGAAGGCTGACCCTGTGCGGGAGGAGTTTTTCAGAAAGCTGAACGCAAGAAAACACGTGGATTCGGCAGGTGGTTTTTTGAATAACATGGGATATAGGGCAACCGATAAAGTGCGGTTTGAGAGTAAATACAGGTTTTCGATCGCTTTTGAAAACAGCTCTTACCCGGGGTACATAACAGAAAAGATAATACAGGCAATTGCCGCGGGAACAATTCCGATATACTACGGTGATACAGAGGCTGATAAGTTAATGAATCCGAAGGCCTATATTAATATAAACAGATTTGAAAATATGGATGAAGCGATTGAACTGATACTGGATATTGATAATGACAGGGACAGGTTTATGGGAATGCTTCGCGAGTATCCTTTTATCCGTCGTGATATACTTGATGAACAAAAGAAAGAGTGTGAAGAATTCCTGATGCATATATTTGGACAGCCCATAGAAAATGCGTTTCGCAGAAACAACACCATGTGGGGAAAAAGTTATGAAGTTTTTTTCAAAAGATACGCGAAAATGGATGAGACGATGAGACGAACAAGGAATCTGTTCGGAAAAAAATAAGAATCGTGATGATGATGTCATCAGATCATGGAAAGGTATCGGTTATCATACCGGTTTATAACGTGAAGGATTATCTGGAAAGATGTGTGGATTCTGTCCTTGAGCAGACATACAGTGATCTGGAAGTCTGGCTCGTGGATGATGGAAGTACAGACGGATGCGGTGAGATATGCGACAGATATGCAGAAACAGACAGAAGGGTAATTGCCATTCATCAAGAGAACAAGGGACAGTCATGTGCGAGAAATACAGCAATAGAAAAGAGTACCGGAGAGTATATACTCTTTGTTGATTCGGATGATTATATTAAGACCGTTACAATAGAGACTCTGATCGATGCTTTAGTCGATGAAAAAGCAGATATGGCTGTCTGTGGCATCAGGTATGGGACAGAAGAGCATTTTCAAGGAAAAAAGGAGAAAACTGGATACAAAACCTATACAGGAAGGGAAAGATACATCACGCTGTTTAGTGAGGGATGCCGTAGAATAATGAGTGCCGCCTGCGGCAAGCTATACAGAGCAAGTGTTTTCGAAACTATCAGGTTTCCCGAGGGTAAAATATATGAAGATGAGTTTACTATACATCATATTCTGGGGAAGTGTACCAGGTGTGTAATAATAGAGGAAGAACTGTACTATCATTTCGTGCGGACAGACAGTACCACACGGCAAAGTTATACGATGAAATCGCTGGATGCGGTGGAGGCGATAAATGACAGATGCAGATACTTTGAGGACTATGGGGATGAAGAACTGCTATTCATGGCATACAGGGATTATCTTAGACGGGTACAATTCCATTATTATAGTCTCAAGAGGTATTTCTCTGATGAAATAGATGAAATATCAGAGATAGTAAAAAAATACAAAGAGTATTACGAAAAAATTTATTTTCAGATGACAGCGATAGAACGCATAAGATTTGGATTATTCATCTATTTTCCCCAATTAAATCGAGTATTGAAATCCATGGCAGGAGCCAGAAAGATATAAAAATGACGAGAACAGAGAAGTGGCTGATAGGAAATATGCCAAGGCTTGGATGTGCGTTGTATGCGTTCAAACATGCAGGTGACAAAGACTATGTTACAAAGGCTGTACAAACAGACAGCATGGTAATGAGATGCAAAACATTTGGAAAAGAGAACTCTGACAAAAATATTTACCTGATAGAGTTTAGCGAAAAAAACAATGGCTTTTTTGCAGTATATCATAAACTTCTGAAGCATCTATATTATGCTGACAGGTTTCATTTTATCCCGGTCGTAAGTTACTCGAAGGATTTCATATATTCCGAAGATCATCCTGTTAATGGCACAGATAACCCGTTTGAATACTATTTTATTCAGCCGGCAGGAATATCAACTGAATCGGCAAAGAACAGTCGGAATGTCTTCAGATCAGAGTATATCCACACTATGATCGATGATCTGGAACAGAAAAAGACGAGCGATTATGATGTTTCCGATGAGTATATTGCCGAAATGGGAAAGATAGCTCATAAATACATAAAGCTGAATGATACGGTTTCAGACAAAATCGAGAATGATATAGCCGGAATACACATAGATGACAACACAATAGGAGTTCATTACAGGGGAACTGACTATAAAAGAGGGTTCACAGGACATCCGAGATTTACCGATATGGAAGAATATATTGAGAAAACAAAGGAACTTTTGCAACAAGGCAGATACAACAAGGTTTTTTTGGCAACAGATGACAGCGAAGTAATTGGAGAGTTCAGAGCGGAGCTTGGTGATATAGTAGTCTGTTTTAATGATGCATACCGGTCAGGTGGAGACGTTTCGGTGGCTTTTTCGAAGGACAGCCGAGATAACCATCATTACCTTTTGGGGCTGGAGGTGTTAAGGGATATGACAGCTTTGTCACGATGTGGGGCTCTTGTATCCGGAGCTTCGCAGGTTAGCTTCGCAGCCTGTGTTACAAAATCAGGCAACGGGACGAAATATCAGGACAGAACTATGATATCTCACGGCGTGGAAAAAAACGGCACTGACAGCAGGGGGTACTACAGGACTTACGGGACAGGTAGATGAGAATACTTTTTTTCACACATAATAGCAGCTTATATGGTGCAAACAGATCTATGATCGAGCTCATTCTTAAGCTAAAAGAAGATTATGGGGTGGAATGTGCTGTGATGTATAGAGGATACCGTGAATTCCAACAACAGTTAAGCGATATTGGAATAGAGTCTTATCCATATGAGTATAATTTTTGGATAAAACAACGTAGTCATGAGGGCGAGGCATGGTGGAGAAAACTTGCTATATTCAATATTGCCAGAGAACTGTTTCATAGGTGCAGAGATTTTATTAAGAATGCGGTAAATCTTCCACGAATATATAGAATAGTCAGAAATTATCAGCCGGACATAATTCATTGTAATTCGAGTGTGGCGGACTGTGGAGCCATTGTAGCAAGACGGCTAGCTATACCGTATGTCTGGCATTTACGTGAATTTGGAAGTGAGTATAATATCTGTTTTAACAGATCGGATAAATTCGTTAGTAAAGTATTCGCAGGTGCATATAGGGTTTTAGCAGTCTCAGAAGCTGTTAAAAAAGAATACGAGAACGAATGGGGACTCGGTAATATTGTAACTGTCTATAACGGATTAAATCCTGGCCGGATTACTCAACCCAGAGAACAGCATAAGCGGATACGCTTCTGCTGCAATGGTCTGATAAGTGAGGGCAAGAATCAGATGGAGGTTCTTAAAGCAATAAAACAACTAAAAGATGATAAAGCAGACGACTTCTCAGTGGATTTTTACGGGGATACTGTAAACTATGAGTTTTTTGAGAAGCTAAAGGATTATATTTACGAGAATGAAATAGGAGATATTGCAGTGTTCCATGGATATGCAGACAACATCAGAGATAAGCTGGATAATTATGATGTAGGAATAGTCCCTTCGCGACGTGAGGCTTTTGGTAGAGTGACAATAGAATATATGCTGTCTTCTATGCCGGTGATAGGAACAGACTCCGGAGGTACACCGGAAATAATACAGCATGGAAGTACGGGGCTACTATATTCACCGGGGGATGTATCTGGGTTGGTAGCCTGTATGAAGGAATACATGGAGAAACCGGAATTAATTATGAAACACGGACAAGCAGGGTATGATAGAGCAAAAAGCCATTTTTCTCTGGATCAAACAGCAAACAGGGTGTATGAAATCTATCAGGGAGTGGTGAAAAAATAAGAGGAGAATGATGCAAAATGAGAATATCAGATTCGCTGATCCGATTTCTGAAAAATGGGAAGAATGCTGATAAGTATTACAACAGGATTTTGAGTAAAGAAGATGAAATACTGTACGCTAATCGTTTTCATGATGTGGTAAAGGGAAGCAGTTGGTTTCCCGAGACATTCAGTGTATGCCCCGGGGTTGGATCGGCTGGATACAACCTACTGTATTGTCTATTCAGGATACTGGATGAAGCAGAACCAAAGCATATACTTGAACTGGGAATGGGACAGACTACCAAAATGATCGGACAATACTCTCTGCATCATAAAACAGATGATTTCTATCACATCGTTGTTGAGCACGATGAAGGTTTTATAGACTTCTGTAGAAGATGGTACCCTTTAGATGATGCACGGATTTGCCACATGGAACTGATGGAGGAAGAGTATCCGACAGGGGGTAAAACTAAGACGTACAGGTATAGGAACTTCAGTGATAACCTTAAGAAAGACAGATTTGATCTTATCGTGGTTGACGGACCTTATGGATATAATAGACCAGAATATTCAAGGGTTGACATACTGGATATATTACCTGATTGCCTGGAACAGGAATTTTGTTTAGTTTTCGATGACTGTAACAGAATTGGCGAGCAGAATACATTGAAAAAAGTGCGATCAATCCTTGAAGAAAGCGGGATTGTTTTTTTTGAGACGAGAATTAACGGGGAAACAGAGGTATGCCTTATTACGTCAGAAAAGAATAGATTTTTGACGTATACATAGCGGAAAAGTAATTTACACTTGAATGACAGACTGTTTGAAATTATCACGGTGCAGCGTTATAATCTCCCTGTAAGGAGTGGCGGGATATGCTGAAAGACATCGTGGAAAAAAGAGGGTATACGGTATATAAGCTGGCTAAGGATGCAGGTGTGCCTTACAGTACTCTGTCTGATCTGATATCCGGAAGAACTGACATTAAGAAGATCAGTGCTGAGCTGCTGTACAAGCTGTCAGATACTCTCGGTGTGTCTATGGAGCGGCTTTATTTAAATGATAAAGACCGACGTATGTATATCTACAATGAGGACAGAAGAGTCTATATAGAATTTGACGGCGAAAGATACAGCTATCTGGGCCCCAAGAATCTCGTTGGGTTTAAGGAGATACTTAAATTATCCGAGCAGAAGATGATCCATGTTGCGACCTGGTTCAGAGATGAAGACGGAACCATCTATACGGAAGAAGATTACATCGATCTTATAGATGTTTTCGCGGATTATGATATGAGTGTTCCTGATATAGAGATAGAGGATCTTGTATTGGGGAATCCCGCAGATACAAAAAAGAATATTCTTGCTGAAACGGCAATGCTGGTTTCGGATTATATGGCTGTATTTCCGGCCGAGAGCAGTACAGAAGATGAGAATGTATTGATAGTGAACATATCGAGACCGACCAAGCGCATGATATTGAGGCTTAGGGATTATACTATCCTATCATCCAACATGAAGCCGGAAATGGAGCAAAGAGGAATAGGATCGGTAAAAAGGAATATACAGCTGATAAACGAAAGTATAAGTGAAAGGCGCAGGTATGCCTAAGTATACATCGGACATCGTGGCAGGGTACGTGCTGTATTTCACATCAAAATGTATAGTTGAAGCCATGCATGTGCATGCATCAGAGAAGGAGATGGCTCAACAATATGCCGCAAAGCTCTTTGTATATAAAAACGGAGATACCAAGGTGCAGCGGCGCGGGACTGTAAACGATACCGACATGAAAAAGATCCGGGCGTATATAAAGAATAATCATGAGCTTATGTACAGGAAATGGAAAAAATACAGTGACAACGGATATTACGATAAAGAGTGAAGAGTACGATAGATTATGTAAACTCGATATTTGACCGCAGGCAGAAAGCGGGGCTGCTGGGGCTGATGCTGATGATAATCGCAGGCTCCTTTCTTGAGATGCTGGGCGTGTCGGCGATATTGCCGCTGGTCAGCCTGGTGAGCGATCCTTCCAGGATGGAGGGGGGAGTGTATCACGAGGTGGCCCAGGCCCTTGGGGTACAAAGCGCAAGAGAGCTGGTGCCGGTGCTGGCGGGGGCTCTTATTGCAGTTTACATAATCAAGAATGTCTATATCCTCTTCATGTACAGGATGCAGTACAGATATGTGTACAGCAACCAGCGTATCATATCCGGACGGCTGATGGACTGCTATATGAGGCAGGATTATCTCTTCCATACGAGCCACGGAGTGGCGGAGCTCCACAGGAATGTCAGAGATGATGTAGACAACTTCTTCGCCGTTGTGCTGAATGCAATACAGGGCATATCCGAGGCGGTCACATGTCTGTTCCTGATAGCCTTCCTCATGCTGCAGGACAGTATGACTACGATACTGGTACTGCTGCTGATGGTATTTTTTCTTTTTCTTGTATTCTCCGTATTCCGGAAGCGCCTTGTGTATCTGGGAGAGAAGGAGAGGGCTGCGACAGGGGATGTGAACAGGGATATTCTGCATTCGTTTGAGGGGATAAAGGAGATAAAGGCTTCGGACAGAGAGAGCTATTTTCTGGATGATTTTGACCGCTCATACAGGAACAGGATGGATGCCATGGAGAGGCAGATGTTCCTCAAGATAGCGCCGAGGCCGGTGATGGAGACGGTGATGATATGCGGCCTGCTGGGCTTCATATCCCTGCGTATCTTTCTCGGCGGCGAGATGGAAAGCTTCATACCTACGGTGTCCGTATTTGCGGTGGCTGCAATACGCATGCTGCCTTCGTTCAACCGGATCTCGGGAAACATGGGAGTGATCCTCTCAAGGAGATCGTCTGTGGAGGCGCTCTATGCCGATCTTAGGGCGGCAGATGCATCCGGCGGAAGCAGGAGCAAAAAGGGTATCGACAGGCTGACGGAGGATGAGGCCGGCAAAGGCAGCAAAGGCAGCAAAGGCAGCAAAGGCGGCAAAGGCAGCGGCATGCGACTTGACGGATCGATCCATATCAGGGATCTGAGCTTTTATTATCCGGAAAGGCCGGAGAACAGGGTGCTGGACGGGGTGTCTTTGGATATACCGAAGAACAGTTCGGTGGCGTTCATAGGGCCCACGGGGGCAGGCAAGACCACGCTGGCGGATGTGATACTGGGAGTGATAGAGCCCGTGTCCGGCCGGGTGCTGTGTGACGACAGGGATATAAGGGATGATCTTACGGCGTGGCACGAGACAGTGGGATACATACCTCAGGATATATATCTGATCGACGGTACCGTAAGGGAAAACGTGGCCTTCGGCCTCAGACCGGGAGAGGTGAGTGATGAGGAGATCTGGGAGGCACTCACCAAGGCTCAGGCTGCGGACTTCGTCCGTTCTCTCCCGCAGGGGCTTGAGGCTTCGGTGGGACCTGACGGAGTGCAGCTGTCGGGAGGACAGAGACAGAGGATAGGCATAGCGAGAGCGCTTCTCGGTAAACCGGAGGTGCTGGTGCTGGATGAGGCCACATCTGCACTGGATAATGATACGGAAAGTGCGGTGATGGATGCCATAAACGCACTCTCGGGAAGCAAGACACTCATCATCATAGCCCACAGACTCTCTACCATAGCGGGATGTGACTCCGTATATGAGGTCTCCGGCGGCAAAGTGAGAAAACAGTAACAAATCATAAAAGAATCTCAAGAAATTAGACCTCAAACTATACTTTTATAGTATGGAATGTGTTAGAATTATATGATACATTTCGCTCTATCGGTCATGGGCGGACTGTATTTTGGTTTAGTCTTAACGGAGAATAGACATTGGATATCATTCAGTTTGATATAAATGCCTGTGTTCTTTGTGCACTTATATTAATGACGGCTATAGCACACAAGAATGTCAGGCTGAGTCAAAACAGAATATTTCTGCAGCTTCTGGCGATACTTTTGTTCTCGGCATTGGGGTCCCTTATGGGAGGTATCGGACACAACCATGTGATTATGGGCGTGGATGATTTCTTCTCGCGGGAGTCTGTGATGTTTGTCTCCACGTTCATCTATATGATCTTTCATGTGGCCATTCCGGTCTGCTTCTATCTGTATGTGAGGACGGTGCTGGGCATAGACCTGACCAGGGTCTCGGATGTGCTTATCACTTTCGCGCCTCTGGCGCTGGCATATACCGTGCTGGCTCTCACACCGATCAATCAGGGAATATTCTACTTCGAGAAGGGAATGTACCACAGGGGGGAGTATATGTGGGTGTTCTATCTCGTGGCAGTGTGGTATACGGTGGTGTCCGTCAACAATATCATCCTCTACAGGAACAACATACGCATGTCGGTGCTTCTGTCCTTCTTCTCTTTCGTGATACTGGCACTGGCCGGAGTGATAATGCAGTTCCTGAACCCGCATATGAAGGTGGAGAGCTTCTTCAACGCGGTGGTCCTGCTTATGCTCTATATCACCATAGAGCGGCCTGGAGACTATATCGACTCTGCCACCGGACTGCAGAACGATCATGCATTCTACGTGAACGCATCCATCAGGATCAAGAGAGGCAGGGAAGCGAGAGTAGTGGCGCTTTCCATAGACAATGTGGAGTTTCTCGACAACAGCATCGGATATGAGGCCACCACGGAGCTGATAGAGCAGGTGGCACATTTTCTGGATTCCATGACGAAGTCCGCAGTGACCTACAGGATGAGCAGGGATATGTTCGTCATCATGATAAAGGAAGGCTCGAAGATCACTCATATCGAGCTGATGGAGGCCATCAGGAGCAGGTTCACGGCACCCTTCAACACCAGCAGATACTCGGTGGTGCTCTTTGACTGCATGATGTATGTGAGCTGGCCGGATGATGTGAAGAATACCGAGGAGCTGTCGAGGATGCTGACGATATTCGCCGGCAAAGCAGGGCACAGGATGAAGCATGAGGTGCTGGCATCCAGCATAGACCTGGAGCGGGATGTGAGGAGGAAGGTGGTGGATTCGCTCCTGCGCACCGCCATCTCGGATGAGAGGATCGCCTTCAAATATCAGCCTGTGAAGACAGTGGCGACGGGGCTCTTTGATTCCGTGGAGCTGAAGCCCATGCTGGAGAGTGATGAGCTGGGGCTGATAGCTCCGAGTGAGTACTTCGACATGGCCGAGGATAACGGTACGGCGGTGCCCATAGCCAGGCACATCATAGAGGTATGCTTTGAATACATGAAAGACTGCGGAATGGCGGGAAGAGAGATAAATGAGTTCGCCCTGCCTCTGCCCAATGCCTTCCTGCTGATGAGGAGCGCGGCGGAATGGATCATTGAAAAAGCGATAAAGTACGGGGTAGATCCGAGCTACGTGACGTTCGAACTCTCGGAGCGCACCCTGGTGGACTATACGTATTCTCTGGAGGAGAATATGCACGCCCTGAATACTGCAGGGTTCTCCTTCATGCTCATGGACTACGGTAACGGATATACGGATGCGGAGATGATGCTGGAGATGCATCTGAAGGAGGTCTGCCTGAACAGGGACCTGCTTTCCTCGGCACCCATGTCCGACAAGGCGGATACGCTGGTGAAGTGTGCCGTGGAGATGATGAAGAATCTCTCCATAGGTATCAAGGCTTCGGGCATAGACAGCGCCGAGCTGGAGGAGTATGCGGTAAAGATCGGAGTGGACAAGGTGCAGGGATTCCAGCTGGCGAGATTCCAGTCCGGTGCGGAGCTGATAGGATTCATAAAGGGAAGGAGGGAGAAACATGCAGGCCTACTTCTTTGACATATCAGCCTTTATGATCCTGCTGTGCCTGATCTATGCTTTCTTCCTCGAGAAGATGCACAAGATCGTGGAGAACGGCGTGGTGCTGAGCTCCATGATATGTGTCCTCATGGCCTCCACTCTGGGGGTGATAAGCTTTACAAAAGCCTTCAGTGCACCGCAGTACAGGATGCTGTTTTCGGTCACCGTCGAGATGCTCACGGCCCTCGGGATAGCGCTGATGGTGATCTTCGTATACAGGATATCGGTCTACAATGTGGGACTTCTGAGGTATATGGTGTTCGTCATCATACCCTGCGTAGTGGATATAGTATTCTGCATAGCTTCTTCTCTGTCGGGGTCTCTCACGCTGCTCCGCGTAGGTTATGCCGGGGACCTTTTAATGCTGATGACAGGTATCAACATACTGATCATCTACAAGAAGAATTCATCTCTGGAAAGGACGCTGATGCTGCTCATAATGTTCGTGATAGCATCCGTCATGACCGTCGTGGAGATGATGCACCCGGAGTTCGAGATCCAGAGATTCGCACTTGCCCTGCTCATAGCAGAGGAGTTCTTCTGCCTGAAGAATCCCGATGAACAGTATGAGCCGGAGACAGGGCTTTTGGGAATGGACAACTTCCGCGAATCCATGAAGCGCAGATTCTTCTATCTGGAAAAGCATAAGGATGTGAGCCTGTATGTGGTGGCTCTGGCAATCCACGGGGCGGAGACCTTCATGAAGCTCCTCGGTGATACCAATGAGATCAAGCTCAGGGAAAACGTGATCGACGAGCTGGTGAGGATAGCGAACGGCACCCCGATCTACAGGATGAGCAAGGGCGTATATGCCTTCGTGATGCAGGAAGAGGGACGGAATGAGGCCATACGTATACAGGACAGCCTGAATGAGCGCTTCAAGTCCGTCTTCGGAAAAGATGCATACGAGATGGAGATACATGCCACCACGTGCTGCATAGAGCTGCCGGAGATGGCGGACTCCTTCCAGGCTCTGGTGGATCTGGTGTATATGGCGGCCAGGGAAGGACGGGTGAAGTCCAAGGCCGTGATAGACGTGAAGAAGCTGGACAGAGAGCATGACCGGTATGTCAGAGAGGTGGACGAGAAGGTACGTAATGCGGTGTCTGCCGGCAATCTCGAGGTGTATTATCAGCCGATCTTCTCACTAAAGGAGAAGAAGTTCGTATCCGCGGAGGCACTGATCAGGCTTCATGACGGAGACGGATTCATACCTCCCGACGTCTTCATACCCATAGCGGAGAGCAACGGATCCATCATAGAGATAGATGAGTTCGTCATACAGCAGGTGTGCCGGATGATATCCGACCGCAAGATAGAGACCCTGGGACTCAGGTACATAGAGATCAATCTTTCCGTGCCCGACATGATACAGGAGGATCTGCCGGACAAGCTGATGCGGTATGTGGATATCTATCACATACATCCTTCGCAGATCAATATCGAGATCACGGAGACCTCTGCGGATACCTTCACGGGAATGGTGGAGGAGAACGTGCGCAAGCTTTCGAGGCTCGGATTCAACTTCACGCTGGATGACTTCGGGACCGGATATTCTTCACTGTCCAGGATCATCATGATGCCCTTCGACATCATAAAGATGGATAAGACCCTGGTGCAGCCGCCCTACAGCCTGGAGAAGGAGAGAGAGAGGCGCAATGCCATGACCTTGCTGGAGAGCTCTGCGGACATGATACACAGAGTGGGCTCGGAGACTGTGGCAGAGGGTGTCGAGACAGAAGAGCAGCTGAACAAGCTGAAGGAGCTGGATACAGAGTTCATCCAGGGCTTCTACTTCGCACGTCCCATGCCTGAATCCGAATTCATAAATGTGGTAAAAGCAAAGAATAAAAGATAGATCAGATGCCAAGGAGCATGTGGAGCAGCTCCATGTTCATACCCTCGCGGAGAGCGTCCGCGATCCTGTCGTATCCGCTGTCGCGGAACAGATACTCGTCCTTCTGACGGGACATATCCAAAGATATGCCCTTCCTTGCGGCAAGGGCGGACAAAATGGTGCCCGTGATATCGGCATCATCGAAGATGCCGTGCATATATGTGCCGTAAACGTCACGATCCGTGCCTGTGAGCACGGGGAAATGTGCCGAAGGATCATCGCGGGAGACTGACTCTCCCAGATGGATCTCGTAGCCTGTGAAGTGCTTTCCGGAAAGGGAAGCAAAGATGCCGGGAAGTCCCGGCTCTATGGTGCCTTCACGCTGTGCGAGGTGCTTCTCTTCCTGCATCACTGTATCGTAGGGAAGCAGACCGAGACCTTCTATGCTTCCGCCGCTCTCGGCTCCTTCCGGGTCTGCTATGCTGCCTCCGAGAATCTGGAGTCCGCCGCATATGCCTATGATGGGTATCGCACCGGATAGCTCCTTTATCCTTTCGGACAGGTGCATCTCGTTCATGAAATGCATATCCTCTATGGTGTTCTTGGTGCCCGGGATCACTATCAGGTCAGCCTTCGCGAGCCTGTCGGGATCTGCCGTGTAGACTACGGATACCGAGGGGTTCTGCTCGAAGGGATCGAAGTCGCTGAAGTTCGAAATGCGGGGAAGACGGACCACGGCTATCGTGATCGATGCGTCGGACTTCCTTCGGGGATCGAAGCGCTCCGTCAGACTGTCTTCATCCTCCAGCATGAGATCGGGAAGATAGGGTATCACGCCGATCACGGGGATGCCGCATTTCTTCTCCAGGGCTGCGATGCCCGGATCAAGAAGAGAGCGGTCTCCTCTGAACTTGTTGATGATGATGCCTCTGACACGTGACCTCTCCTTATATGAGAGCAGCATCAATGTGCCCACGAGCTGGGCGAACACTCCGCCTCTGTCGACATCTCCCACAAGGAAGACCTGAGCATCCACTATCTCTGCGAGGCCCATATTGACTATATCGTGATCTTTAAGATTGATCTCTGCGGGACTGCCGGCCCCTTCTATGATGATGGGGTCGTACTTCTCTGCCAGAGAACTGAAGGCTTTGCCTATATCAGGCATCAGAGAGCGCTTGTATTCGAAGTATTCTCTGGCTGTCATATTGCCTACGGGGAGACCGTTCACTATGACCTGGGAGCCGGTGTCTCCGGTGGGCTTTAACAGGACGGGGTTCATCTCCACGGTGGGAGTGAGGCCTGCGGCGAAGGCCTGCATGGCCTGGGCACGCCCTATCTCGAGACCGTCCTTTGTGACGTAAGAGTTCAGGGCCATATTCTGGGACTTGAAGGGTGCGGGATTCAGGCCGTCCTGCTTCAGCATACGGCACATACCTGCAGTGATCAGGCTCTTGCCGACGCCTGACATTGTCCCTTGTATCATCAGATTACGGTTCATAGGCATTATGATATCACTTATTCGTCTCTAATTCGATACAAACATGTAGTATAATCGCCGTGGAAATATGGAGTATGTTGTGGTATGATATGCCATGGCTTTGGAAAGGATGGTACGGAATGCTGCCGAAGGATGTGAACATGCTGCTCAGCTATATCAATATGGGACTCAGGGACAAGTATGAGGATCTCTCCGATATGGCATCCAGCGAAGGGTTCGATGAAGAGGAGATCACGGGTAAGCTCGAGGCGGCGGGATACCATTACGATAAAGAACTGAAGAGATTCTATTGATACCTGCGGAGCCGGGAAGAGGAGGAAATGATATGAGACAGAAACCTGTAGTGATGATGGTGCTGGATGGATACGGACTGTCGGATGATCACGATGCGAATGCCGTATACATGGCAAAGACACCGGTGATGGACAGACTGATGGCTGAGTGTCCTTTTCAGAAGGGATATGCTTCCGGACTGGCGGTAGGTCTCCCCGACGGACAGATGGGCAACTCTGAGGTCGGCCATATGAACATAGGATCCGGACGTATCATCTATCAGGATCTCACTCTGATCACGAAGTATATAGAGGATGGGACGTTCTTTAAGAACGAGGAGCTGCTGCATGCGATAAACAACTGTAAGGAGCACGGATCGGACCTGCACATATGGGGCCTGCTCTCAGACGGCGGCGTGCACAGCCACAATACCCACCTGTATGCCATACTGGAGCTCTGCAAGAGGGAGAGCTTTGACAAGGTATACGTACATCCTTTCTTCGACGGAAGGGACACACCCCCTGCATCGGGAAAGGAATACCTGCAGGAGCTGGTGGACAAGATGAAGGAGATCGGAGTCGGCAGGGTCGCTTCTCTCTCCGGACGCTACTACGCCATGGACAGGGACAACAACTGGGACCGTATACAGAAGGCCTATGATTCGCTGGTGCTGGGTGAGGGCGTCAAGGCAACGGATCCCGTACAGGCCATGCAGGATTCCTATGACAAGGACGTGACGGATGAGTTCGTACTGCCTACAGTCATCACGGAGAGTGACGGTACGCCGGTATCCGTGGTGAAGCCCAACGATTCGGTGATCTTCTTTAACTTCAGACCCGACAGGGCAAGAGAGATCACGAAGGCGTTCTGCTTTACCGATGATGACATCAAAGCGCAGGGCGGGGATCCCTCTGACACAAAGACGATAGCACATCTCAAGGGAGCAAACGGGTACATGCCTCTGGTCTATGTCTGCTTCAAGGACTATGACGAGACCATACCCAATAAATACGTGGCATTCAAGAAAGAGGAGATAGTAAATACCCTGGGCGAGTATCTGGCGAAAAACGGGCTGAAGCAGCTGCGTATAGCCGAGACGGAGAAGTACGCCCATGTGACTTTCTTCTTCAACGGAGGCATAGAGGAGCCGAACGAGGGCGAGGACAGGACTCTCGTGAACTCTCCGGCTGTGGCGACCTATGATCTGCAGCCCGAGATGAGCGCTCCGGAGGTTTCCGAGAAGCTGAATGCAGCCATAACCTCGGGCAAGTATGATGTGATCATCATCAACTTCGCAAATCCAGATATGGTGGGCCACACCGGTGTGCTGGATGCTGCGATAAAGGCCGTGGAGAGAGTGGACCAGTGCGTGGGCGCTGCGGCCGAGGCAGTGAAGCAGATGAACGGTGTGCTCTTCATCTGTGCCGATCACGGTAATGCGGAGCAGATGATCAACCACGAGACGGGGGAGCCTCATACCGCACATACCACCAATCCCGTTCCCTTCATACTCTACAACTACGACCCGGCATATACGCTGCGTGAGGGCGGCAAGCTCTGTGATATAGCGCCCACACTGCTGGAGGTCATGGGCTTGCCCCAGCCTGCGGAGATGACCGGACAGTCGCTGCTGGTGAAGAAATAAGGAAGGCATGAAGAAAGACGCTTCGAAGATAGAGAGCATCAGACCTCAGGATATAGAGAAGAGGAGCTTCGAGATAATAGAAGAAGAGATAAAGGCGCGGGGTATACCTGCGCCTTTTTCGTCGGGAGAGGATGCGGGGGGAGACGGCAGTCTTCTGAAAAAGATCGTATTCCGCTGTATCCACACTACGGCAGACTTCGACTATGCATCTACCCTGAGGTTCTCAAAGGGTGCGGTTGACATAATGCGAGATGCTCTCCGAAAGGGAGCCGATGTGGTGACCGATACCAATATGGCTCTGACGGGTATCAACAAAAAGCTGCTGGAAAAACACGGCGGGAGGGGATACTGCTTCATGGCCGATGAGGATGTGGCGAAGGAAGCGAAGGAGAGAGAGGTCACCAGAGCCTATGTGGCGATGGAAAAGGCGTGCAGTTTACATAACACAAACGCCGGCAGACCGATGATCATAGCGATAGGCAATGCTCCCACGGCTCTGATCAGTTTACATAAACAAATCCGCGAGGGTCTCTTCAGGCCGGATCTGATAATTGGAGTCCCGGTGGGATTCGTCAACGTGACTGCCTCCAAGGAGCTCATCATGGAGACAGACATTCCTTATATCGTAAATGAGGGAAATAAGGGCGGAAGCCCGGTGGCGGCGGCTATAGTGAATGCGGTGCTGTACTCTCTCTGACAGAATGAGAGGGTGAGTCTTTCAGGCCAGCATGGAGAAGCCCTGTGAGGCAAGATCCGCGGCGGAGGGCATGGAGGATACGTCTATTACCGATGCGAAGCCGAGCATGGGGGATATGACCTGGGAGATACGGTTGGTCCCGCGCTCCATCATTCCCTTCCAGTAGTCGGCATCTGCCTTGACTATCTCCTTGTTCTCCGAGTTCCTGTGCTTTGTCCTGAGTCTTAAGAACTGTTCACGGCTCATGTGGGGATCCAGCACCTCGGCTGCATCCATCAGCTCTCTCATCTCGTCGATCATCTCCTGCTCCTCCTCGAAGACGGAAGAGATGGCGGCGTCCAGAGAATCTATCATTTCGTCGGTGATCTCGACTCCCTGTGAGGTGAGATCTCTCACGGTATCTGCGAAGAGTCCGTTGGATGCGGCATCTATGGCGGTCTGGCGGTCGTCCAGCTCTTCCTCCTTCATGCTCTCCAGTGCGGCATCCACGTCTTCTGCGGCGTTTTCCTGCTCCTTTTTGGCTTCATCGTGCTCGCAGGTCTTCTTTATCAGCTCCTCCAGCTCCAGATGTCTCTTCTTTTTCTTCGCGACGCGCTCTATCCTCTTCGCATGATCGAGAGCCAGAGCGACCTCTTCGGTGTCGGAGTCGGAGGATGCAAGCTTGCGCTTGAGCTCACGGACCTTCTGCTTCGCAGAGATCACGGCCTGGCTGGCGGAAAGGGAGGTCTTGGCCCTGAGTATCTTGCCCGTGATCTCCCGGAAATTGTAATTGAGAGGTTTCTTTGCCTTGCGGGAATCCCCGCTGCTCTTTGTCCTCTCGCCGTAGAGCACGGTGGCCATATCCTCCGTGGTGACGGCATAGGGATTGCGCCAGTCTTCTTCAGCCTCGATGCGCTCCTTCTGCATGGCGTGGAGCTTCTTAACTATCTCCTGTCTGGAGGAGATGCTCTTTTTTGCCTCGGCGGGATCGTCGAAGTATGTGCTCTGATATGAAGAAAAGGTCCTGCGGTCTGTCTGAGTGTAAAACTGTGTATTCATAATCCGGCTCCTGAAACTCCCTGATCATTGGTTATGCGCGATATGCAGCCGGATCCTTCCCGGCTGCCGGGAGATAACACCCTATATTGTTAATCGGCAGGATGGAGGGAAATGAACAGGGCTAACACTATATTTTATGTTTGTGGTATCATCGAAGAGCAGTGACCGACATAATTTACGGAACGGAGAGGTATGGACAGGAGCATAGAGCTGGGCTTTGCCAATATAGACCTGGAGCGCAGGGAGAGGACCGGTATCGCGGAGGTGATATACGGCGAAGGAAAGAGTGCGGAGCAGATCGTGCAGATCGTAAGGCAGATGTACGAGCACGGGGAAGAGCACGTTCTCATCACGAGAGTGGATGGGGAAAAGGCCCGGATCATAAACAGAGAACTGGAAGCAGTTGACATAATCTCGAATACATATGACGATGCCCGGATAGTGGTGGCAGGCGGCGGCCACAGCCCGGACGGTGTGGGACGCATCGCCGTGGTCACCGGCGGGACCAGCGATATCCCTGTGGCTGAGGAGGCTGCGCGGACTGCTGAGTTTCTCGGCAACGAGGTGGACAGGGTATATGATGTGGGGGTGGCGGGTCTGCACAGACTCATATCCAAGGTTGACATAATCCGAAGCGCGACGGTGGTGATAGCGATAGCCGGCATGGAGGGGGCTCTGGCAAGTGTAGTGGGAGGCCTGGTGTCCGCACCGGTGATAGCGGTGCCTACGAGTGTGGGATACGGAGCGAACTTCGGCGGACTGTCCGCGTTGCTGGCGATGCTCAACTCATGTGCCAGCGGGGTATCGGTGGTGAACATAGACAACGGATTCGGCGCGGGGTATCAGGCGAGTCTCATAAATCATACGGGGAAGAAGTAAAGATGAAGGTAATGTACATAGACTGCGGCATGGGAGCTGCGGGGGATATGCTGACTGCGGCACTGCTGGAGCTCATTCCGGACAGAGAGGACCTCGTGAGGGAGCTGAACGGGATATGGAGAGACGGGGTGGAGACTGTCGCAAAAAGTGAAAAAAGATGCGGGATCAGAGGGACTCTGGTGGATGTGCTGGTGGACGGCAGGGCAGAAGGAGAGGTGCACGGGCACGAACACGAACACGAGCATGAGCATGAGCACGAGCATGAGCATGAGCACGAGCATGAGCACGATCATGACCATGTACATGCCACTCTTTCTGATATTATGTCAACTATACAGGGAATGAATATCCCCGAAAACGTGAAAAGGGATGCGGGGGAGATATACCGGATCATAGCCGATGCGGAGAGCAGAGTGCACGGGGAGCCTGTGGGAGAGATACATTTCCATGAGGTGGGGATGTATGATGCCATAGCCGATGTGGTGTCGGTGTGTCTTCTTATGGACAGGATCAAGCCTGACAGAGTCGTGGCTTCTCCCGTGAATACAGGGAGCGGGACAGTGCACTGTGCCCACGGTGTGATGCCGGTCCCGGCACCGGCTGCAGCACTGATACTTACAGGGATCCCGGTATACAATGATGAGATAAAGGGGGAGCTTTGCACACCCACGGGGGCGGCCTTGATTAAATATTATGTAAACGAATTCGGCAACATGCCTCTCATGAGGACGGAGCGTACGGGATACGGACTGGGACACAAGGACTTCCCGAGAGCCAACTGTGTCAGAGTGATGCTGGGAGAGACGGAAGAAGCAGATAAGACAGACAGGGTGACGGGGCTTTCCTGCAACGTGGATGACATGACAGGAGAGGAGCTGGGATATGCGATAGACAGGCTCATGGGGAAGGGGGCGAAAGAGGCCTATGTGGTGCCCGTTGTCATGAAGAAGTCCAGACCCGGATATGAACTGAATGTGCTCTGTGACACATCGGACCGTGAGATGATGGTGGGGGAGATATTCCGGCTGACCTCTACCATAGGGATCAGAGAGACTCTGTACAGCAGATATGTTATGGACAGAACAACCGGGGAAATGTATACTTCTTATGGTAGAGTACGTGTGAAGGAATCGTCGGGATACGGCGTGACGAGGCGCAAATTCGAATACGATGACCTGAAGGCCATAGCCGATAAAGAGGGCATCGGGATCGGACAGGCGCGACAGATGATAGACAAAGGATAAAGGAGGAAATAAGATGGCTTGTTTTACGGTACCTGCAGCAGAGGCGATCATGACGAAGGCAGCAGAGAAGGTTCTGCATGCAGATAAGGAGCAGAATGTATTCGTACGGAGGCTTCCCTGGCTCACAAAGATGCTGGCGGGAGGATCGGTGCTGCTGGCATTCGAGCACGTGTGGCACGGAGAGGTACAGCCTTTCTTTCCTTTTCTGACAGCCATGGGAAGTGCGGAGGATGCAGCTGAGATGCTCCACGAGATGGGGACCGTCGGTGTCGGAATGGCAGTGCTGGTGTCCGTATGCTGGGCAGGCATGGTGCTGGTGTCCGAGAGGATAAGGAAAAGAGAGCCGGAGGCTGCAACGGATAAAGGAGAGGTACAGGAATGACTCTGCTGACAGCTGTATTTGCGGCAGTGACATGCACTGCCATATGGTATACGAGCGAGAAGGCACGCACTCTGAAGGTGGGGCTATTGTGCTGGATGTTCTGGGGAGCATCTCTGATGTGGCTCGTTGATGCACTGACCGAGTATTCGGAGCTTCGGGCAGCTTACTTCACACCTGAGCCTGCGGATATGCTGAACGATGCATTCCTTGGACTTTCCGTAGTGGCACTGGCACTGGTGATATGGATCGTATATGTGCTGGCAAAGGATCCGCTGGGAGTAGTGAGGAAGAGTGTATCGGATGAGGTCTCCGGGAAGGAGAACACCGGGGCGCAGGAGGCGTAAGCCGGGTCACGGATGGTTTGACATGGTGCGGATCGCAGTAGCGTGACTACGGCGATCCGTTTTTCGCTGAAATAAGGTGAGGATAAATGAGCGAGATCATCTGCAGGGATCTGACCCTGGGATATGAGAACAGCATACTGGTGAGGGGGCTCGACTTCGAGACGAAGCCCGGGGACTATCTGTGCATAGTGGGAGAGAACGGAGCCGGCAAATCGACTCTGATGAGGACCATCCTGCGTCTGCAGAAGCCCCTTTCGGGAGAGATCATCTACGGTGACGGGCTGACTCCCTCCGAGATCGGCTATCTTCCTCAGCAGACTCTGGTGCAGAGAGACTTTCCGGCCTCGGTGAGAGAGGTGGTGCTCTCCGGCAGACAGGCGAAGCTCGGAAGGCATGCCTTCTATTCGGCAGAGGACAAAAGATGCGCCGAAGAGAATATGGAGAGACTGGGGATAGCCGATCTGGCAAAGAGATGCTACCGGGAGCTCTCCGGAGGGCAGCAGCAGAGAGTGCTGCTGGCGAGGGCCCTGTGTGCCACCAGCAGGATGATACTTCTGGATGAGCCTGTATCGGGGCTGGATCCGGGGGCTACCATGGAGATGTATCAGATAATCAGCAGGCTGAACAAAGAGGGGATCTCGGTGGTGATGATATCCCACGATATCAGGTCCTCGGTGGAATATGCTTCTCATATGCTGCATATCGGATCGGAGATATTCTTCGGTACTGTGGAAGAGTACAGGAAGTCCCGGGCCGGAAGGATATATCTTGAAAAAGGCGGCAGCACTGATGCTGCAGGTGACGGGAAGGAGGCAGACCATGATAGATAAGCTTGGACTGTATTTTTCATATCCTTTCGTCAGATACGCTCTCATCGTGGGAGTGCTGATAGCCCTGTGTTCATCGCTTCTGGGAGTGACACTGGTGCTGAAAAGGTTCTCCTTCATAGGGGACGGGCTGTCGCATGTGGCCTTCGGGGCTATAGCCGTGGCAGCTGTGTTCGGACTGTCCGATGATATGATGCTGGTGATGCCGGTCACCATTATCAGTGCAGTACTGCTCCTTCGGACCGGGCAGAATACCAGGATCAGGGGAGATGCGGCCATAGCGGTGCTCTCGGTCTCGGCACTGGCGATGGGCTATCTTCTGATGAATATCTTCTCTACATCGACCAATCTTGCCGGAGATGTATGCTCCACTCTCTTCGGCTCCACGTCAATACTGACGCTCAGACTTCCGGAGGTAGTGCTATGCATCGTGATGTCTGTGGTGGTGGTCACTGTCTTTATAGTGTTCTACAACAGGATATTCGCGGTCACCTTTGACGAGAGCTTTGCAAGGGCTTCGGGGACCAGGGCGGGTACCTACAATCTGCTGATAGCCGTGATCATAGCAGTGGTCATCGTGCTGGGAATGAAGCTGGTGGGGTCTCTTCTGGTCTCCGCGCTCATCATCTTTCCGGCATTATCTGCCATGAGGATGTTCAGGAGCTTCCTGTCCGTGACCCTTTGCTCGGCTATCCTGTCTGTACTCTGTGCAGTGTCCGGTATCCTGATATCCATACTTGCTTCCACTCCGGTGGGCTCCACCATAGTGGCGGTGGACATACTCGCATATCTGTGCTTCATGGCAGCGGGTGCCGCAAAGCAGCGCCGATGAGAGAGGGGTTCACCACAGGGAGCTGTGCTGCGGCTGCGGCCAAAGCGGCAGCGTATATGCTCTTCTCGGGCAGGAAAAAAGAAAGCATAGATATCACCGTCCCAAGGGGAGATGTCTTCCATGCAGAGATCGTTGATGTTATGTCGACCGGTGAATGCGTCCGGTGTGCCGTGGTAAAGGACGGCGGAGACGACCCTGACGTTACCAGCGGATGCAGGATATATGCTGAGGTCAGGGCAGAAGATGGATCGGAAGACAGAGAGGGGATCGACGAGAGAGAAGGGAACGGCAGTTTACATAATACAACCGACAAGAGAGAAGGAGATTGCGGTTTACATAACGCGACCGTTGTGATACATGGCGGCGAAGGGATCGGGAGAGTCATGAAGCCCGGACTGGACCAGCCGGTGGGAGAAGCAGCCATCAACCATGTGCCCCGCGAGATGATCGAGCAGGGCGTTCAGGAGATATGCAGGATCTTCGATCACACCGGCAGAGTGGATGTGACCATCTCCGTGCCCGGAGGTGAGGAGATCGCCCGGAAGACCTTCAATCCCAGGCTGGGGATAGAAGGGGGCATATCGATCATAGGCACATCGGGAGTGGTGGAGCCCATGAGCCGTAAGGCGGTAATGGATACCATCTATCTGGAGCTGAAGCAGAGGCGCGAGACGGGAAACAGGGGAGCGGTGCTCTCACCCGGCAACTACGGCCGGGACTTTCTTCGCAGGGAATACGGATATGATATAGATGATGCAGTAAAGATAGCGAACTTCGTGGGAGCTTCACTTGATATGTGCGTAGAGCTTGGCTATGAGGAGATCCTGCTGGCGGGTCATATAGGAAAGATGGTGAAGCTTGCAGCTGGGATCATGAACACCCACAGCCACGAAGCAGACGGCAGGATGGAGACTATAGCCGCAGCGGGGATCAGGGCAGGTCTGTCGCGGGAATGCCTGATAAAGATCCTGGATGCTCTGTCCACGACGGAGGCACTGGGATACGTGGCAGAGGAAGGACGGGAAGCACTTGAAAAAGTTATGTCAACCATAATGGAGAGGATCAGATATTATCTTGACTTCAGGACGAAGGGACAGATCCGTACCGAGTGCATGGTCTACTGTGATGAGTTCGGGATGCTGGGAGAGACGGCAGGTGCGAAAGAGCTGATAGGGAGGCTGTGATGGTTCATTTCGTAGGAGCAGGACCGGGGGCCGTGGATCTGATCACGGTAAGAGGACAGGAACTCCTGAAAAAAGCGGATATAGTGATATATGCAGGCTCTCTCGTGAATGTGGAGCTGCTGGAGCTGTGCCGGGAGGATGCAAGACTCTTCGACAGTGCCCGTATGACTCTCGAGGAAGTCATGGAGGTGATACGGGAGGCTTCCCTCGCGGGAGAGGATGTGGTCAGGCTTCATTCCGGAGATCCCTCCATCTACGGTGCGATCAGAGAACAGATAGATGAATTATGTAAACTTAATATACTCTATGACATCACGCCGGGGGTGACCGCCGCCATGGGAGCGGCAGCAAGCCTGGGGGTAGAGTATACTCTGCCGGGTGTGACCCAGACCTTCGTGATCACCAGGATGAAGGGAAGGACAGACGTGCCGGATGGTGAGAAGATCGAGGAGCTGGTGAAGACCGGGGCTTCGGTAGCGGTGTATCTCTCGGCCGGGATGACGAAGGAACTTACAGAGAGGCTGATGGCGGCCGGGATAGACGGAGACACTCCCGCGGCCATGGTCTATAAATGCTCCTGGAAGGAAGAGAAGCGCTATGCGGGCACACTCAAGGAGCTTCCTGAGGCAGCAGAGCGCGAGGGGATGGACAGGAGTGCGGTGATACTGATAGGACAGGCCCTGGGTCAGAGTGACGGCAGCACCGGATATGACAGATCGAAGCTTTATGATCCGTCCTTTACCACGGGCTACAGAAAGGGAGACAGATGAGGAAGGCGATAGTGACCTTCACTGATAAGGGCGAGGCTGCGGCAGACAGACTGACGGAAGCGATGGCGGAGTTTGCCGATGCCAAGGTATACCATGCCCATAAGAAAAAGGACAGGCATGGTTTACATAAATTCGTCAAAGACAGTTTTGCCAAAGGCAGAGATCTCGTCTTCATCGGAGCCTGCGGCATCGCCGTGCGGCTGATCGCTCCCTATATCAAGGATAAGACCTCTGATCCGGCGGTGATAGTGATGGACGAAAAGTGCATCCATGTGATCCCGATACTCTCGGGACATCTGGGAGGTGCGAACGAACTCGGCATAAGGATCGCAAAGGCCCTGGGAGGAGAGGCGGTCATTACCACGGCGACCGACATAAACGGCAGCTTCGCGGTGGACAATTATGCGAAAAAACACGGGCTTGAGATAGAGGATAAGGACGATATAGTGAAGATCTCCTCCAGGGTACTGGATGGGGGAAAGGTCACGATAGAAGAGAATCCCTTTGAAAGAGAAGTTTACATAACTGTAGATGATGCCAGGATACGCCTGAGATCAAAGCCCGTGATCCTCGGAGTAGGGTGCAAAAGGGGGATACCGTACTCACAGATAGAGGTTTACATAAGTCACCTTCTTAGAGAGTATAATATCGATATAAACGATATAGGCGTAGTCGCGACCATCGATCTGAAAAAGAAGGAAGAGGGGATCCTGAAATGGTGCGATGAGCACAACAAGAAGCTGCTGGTGTTCAGTGCTGCCGAGCTGATGGCCGTGGAGGGGGATTTCAGTTCATCGGATTTTGTCATGGAGACCACCGGGGCGGACAACGTCTGCGAGAGAGCCGTAGCTGCCGCAGGTGGAAGGATCATAGTGAGAAAGGCCGCAAAGTACGGGATAACCGTGGCTATAGGAAAAAAGGATGCAGGGTAAGCTTTATGTAGTGGGCATGGGTCCCGGGGACATGAGATATATGACGGGAGAAGCCCGGGATGCGATAGGAGATGCAGAGCTCATAGCCGGATATTCACTTTATGTGAATATATTATGTGAACAATATTCCGATCCTTCAAAGGAGTATTATTCCACAGGCATGAAGGATGAGGTGAGAAGATGCCGGTATGCTCTGGAACAGGCTGCAAAGGGCAGGAAAGTGGCACTGATCTGCAGCGGGGATGCAGGGGTATACGGCATGGCAAGTCTGGTGCTGAGCCTTGGCGAGGAACGGCCTGAAGTTGACATAACAATTATCCCCGGTGTCACTGCCGCTCTTTCGGGAGCCGCCGTTCTCGGAGCCCCTATAGGCAATGATTTCGCGGTGATCTCTCTTTCCACGGCGCTGACTCCCTGGGAAAAGATCGAGAGGAGACTCGACGGCGCGGCCGGAGCGGATCTTGCGATCGTATTGTATAATCCCATGAGCCGTCACAGACCCGATACTTTGAGCAGGGCTTGTGCTATAATATCTGAGCACACGGGAGAAGGCCGGGTGGCAGGATATGTGCGGAATATAGGAAGAGAGGGCGAAGAACACGCCATAACCACCGTGGGCGCCCTGAAGGATGCGAAGCTCGATATGTTCACGACAGTATATATCGGGAGCGCGGATACGAAGACAGTAAACGGAAAGATGATAACGGGAAGGAAGTATTTGGATTGAGCAGGATACTGGTATTTGCCGGGACGACGGAAGGCAGAAGGATAGCGGAGAAGATATCGCTCGCAGGGCAGAAGGCTCTCGTGTGCGTGGCTACGGAATATGGAACACAGGCCATGCCGGATCTGGACGGCGTGGAGGTGCATCAGGGACGGATGACCGAGACACAGATGGAGCGGCTGATGGAGCAGGAAGACTTCGTCTGCGTGGTGGATGCCACCCACCCCTACGCCACTGTGGTATCAGAGAATATCAAGGCGGCGGCTGAGAGCACGCTGCTCACCTATATCAGACTGAAGAGGAATGTGGAGCCAAAGTCCGACTTCAGCAACCCCGGCGTGCATTACTTTGATGACAACGAGTCCTGCGCGATAGCCCTGGAGGGGACGAGAGGGAATATCCTTCTGACCACGGGAAGCAAGGAGCTTGCCGTATATATGAGGAGAGGCTCCTTAAAGGACAGGGTGGTGGCACGTATCCTGCCCGGGGTAGAGAGCCTGAAGATATGCGAGGGACTGGGACTTACCGGCAGGGATATCATAGCCATGCAGGGGCCCTTCAGCAAGGATATGAACCTGGCTCAGATCAGGGATTACAAGATATCGGTCCTCGTGACCAAGATGTCCGGGCATGCAGGGGGGTTCTTCGAGAAGGCTCTTGCAGCCGACGAGGCGGGCATAAGCCTCTTCGTGGTGGGAAGTCCCGATTATTCCGAAGGAATGAGGTTCGATGAGGTGTGCAGCAGGCTCACCCAGCTCACCGGAGTCAGGATAGGCAGGGACAGGCAGTTCGAGGTCTCGGTGATAGGCTGCGGCATGGGGAGTGAGGGCTATCTGACGACAGATGCCAGGATAGCCATAGACGAGGCACAGTATATCTTCGGGTCGAGGAGGATGGTGGAGACTTTCGGCACATCCAAGCAGAGCTTCCCATTCTACAAGCCGGTTGACATAATTCAATATCTGGACAGACTCTCGTCCAGCCTGGCGGATGATACAATAAAGGCGGCGGTGCTCTACTCCGGAGACGCAGGCTTCTACAGCGGGGCGGCAGATCTGATCCCGGCTCTGTATGACTGGAGAGCGGAGCAGAAGGGACGCGGGACTGTGGTTTACATAAAGCAAATACCCGGCGTGTCTGCGGTTTCGGCGCTGGCTTCTCTTCTGGGAATACCCTATGAAGACAGCAAGATCCTGTCGATGCATGGCGTGGAGCAGAATGACGAGAGCGATATGACTGTGGTGACTGCGGTAAGGAACAATAAGAAGATTTTCATGCTGCTGTCCAAGCCTGCGGATATGATACATTACGGCGAGGTGCTGCACACTGCGGGGCTTAGTAAAGTGCAGCTGACCATGAGCCTCGACATGGGTACGCCGGACGGGCGGATTTATTCCATGACGGCGGAGGAGACTGCAGGCTGTGACCCGGAGAACATGCCGGAGGGCCTGGGAACGCTTTATATCCAGAATGACGATCCGCTTAACACATCAGGCTTTGCTCTTAAGGACACCGACTTCATAAGGCGCGAGGGAGTGCCCATGACCAAAGAGGAGATAAGGTATGTGATCCTCGGCAAGCTGGGAATGAAGAAGGGCGAAGTGCTCTACGATGTAGGCAGCGGTACCGGGTCCATCGCGGTGGCGGCGGCAGGCATATCGGATTCCATCCATGTATACGCCATAGATGACGATGATGAGGCCGTGGAAGCGATAAAGGAAAACAAGGAAAAATACGGGCGGGACAATCTCACAGTGTCGAAGAGCAGCGCTCCGGACAACTTTGATCTGCTCCCGAAGCCGGATGCGGCCTTCATAGGCGGCTCCAAGGGGCGTATGAGGGAGATAATCAGAGGGCTTCGTGACAAGAACAGGGCAGTGCGCGTCGTAGCCAGTGCAGTCACCATAGAGACTCTCAGTGAGATAATGGAGATAATGGCGGAGATCCCGAACTCTTCGGTTGACATAATTCAAATGAATATTGCCCGTACCGAGACCATTGAGAAATATCATGTCATTAAGGCACATAATCCCATATTCATAGCATGCATAGCGTTTCAGTAAAGGGAGCTGTATGTATAGCGGCGCCGGCGAGCGGCAGCGGCAAGACTCTCGTCACCTGTGCTCTGATAAGAGCTCTGCGGGAGAGAGGTCTTACGGTACAGCCTTTCAAAGCCGGTCCTGATTATATCGATCCGCTGTTCCATGATAAGACAGCACCCGAGGGCGGTTTACATAAATGCGAAAACCTGGATACCTTTCTGGCGGATCATGATACGGTGAGATCGATTTATGAAGAGTGCTCTGAAGGTGCGGATATCTCGGTCATCGAGGGCGTGATGGGGCTCTACGACGGAGTGGGCGGCACACAGGAGAAAGGGTCGACCTATGATCTGGCAGCCTGTCTGGGCGCTCCGATCGTACTCGTTACAGGGGCGGGGGGCGCCTCCAGGTCAATCCTGGCAGTCATCAGAGGCTTCCTGGACTATGACAGGGAAGGGCTGATAAAAGGAGTCATCCTCAACAGGTGCAGCGAGGGGTCCTTCGGCAGACTCGCACCTCTGATAGAGCAGGAGCTTGGGATCAGGGCACTGGGATACCTCCCTGTGATGAAGGATATCCATATAGAGAGCAGATACCTGGGACTCACACTCCCGGATGAAATAGTTGACATAAAGCTGCAGATCGGTAAGCTGGCTGAACGTATGAATGAAAGTGTGGATATAGATGGGATCCTTGAGATTGGCCGTGGCACGTGACGAGGCGTTCTGCTTCTACTATGAAGAGAACCTGAGAGAGATGGAGCGGGCAGGACTCGAGACGGTTTTTTTCTCACCGCTTAAAGATGAGAGGCTCCCGGAGGGAGCTGCGGGACTCTATATCGGCGGGGGATATCCGGAACTGCACGGGGAGAGGCTGGAGGCCAATGAGAAAATTCGAGTTGACATAAAACAAAAGGTCCTCGAAGGGATGCCTGTGCTTGCAGAGTGCGGAGGATTCATGTTTCTTATGAACAGGATCTACGCGGATTCAGTTGACATAAATCGACAAAGTGAGACGGAAGGCTCTGTTGAGAGTGACGGATACGGGATGTGCGGGGTGATAGACGCCGAATGCTCGAAGCAGGAAAGACTGGTGCGCTTCGGGTATGTGGAGATAGCCGACGGGACGGGATCGTGGCTGGAGCAGGGCGAGACAGTCAGAGGGCATGAGTTTCATTATTTTGACAGTACGGACAACGGAGCCGGGGCTTTGGTGAAAAGGGCTGCCACGGGAAGTACGTACAGGGAGATACATATCACGGATACGATGTGGGCGGGCTGGCCGCATCTGTATCTTCGGAGCTGCCCGCAGTTCGCACGGAGCTTCTTTGAAAAGTGCAGGATGAGTTTACATTAATTTGGGCTCGCGGGCGATGTATGTTTCCTTCGGTCACCGCCAACGCTCGGACGAACTAACTCCCTCGACGCACTAGGGCCGAGCTAAAATGCTCCATAAATGTCGCATTTTTGGCGCTCTGCTCAAGTGCTTACGGGGAGTGGATTTTGTCCTCGCTAAGGACGGCTCCAAATTCCCTCAGGAAACATACATCGCCAGCGAGCCCGGAAAGATAAGAAGGAAAATGAAGAAGGATTTATTAAAGAATAAAGCATATCTGTACATCACTGAATTTTTCAGCGGGATGGGGGTCATGGCCGTGGAACTGGGGGCATCAAGGCTTCTGGCGCCGTACTTCTCCTCCAGCCAGATAGTGTGGACCATAATAATCGGGACCATAATGATAGCCATGGCTCTCGGCAATATATACGGGGGAAGGAGCGCCGACAGGGATCCTTCGCCTGACAGGCTGTATCGCAGGCTGGTGGTGGCGGCTGTATGGATCGCGGCGATACCGGTGCTGGGCAAGTATATCATAATGCTGATATCGGGAGCGCTGATCTTCACCATCAACACCAATTTCCTGATAATAGCGGCCTTCATCGCCTGTATGGTGATATTCGTGTATCCTCTGTTCCTTTTGGGGACGGTGACGCCTTCGCTCGCGAAATACACCATGATGATTGGCGGGGATGACGATACGGAGGGGGCCGGGAGCATAGTAGGGCAGCTTGGTGCGGCAAATACCGTGGGCTCCATCATAGGAACCTTCCTGCCGACCTTTGTCACGATACCTGCCGTTGGAACGGCAGTGACTTTTCTTATCTTCTCGGGCATCATCCTGGCGATAGGGCTCGTGTATTTCATATCCCGCAGGAGTCATGTGAGGCTCTGTGTGATCTCCTTTATCCTGTATGTACTGTGTACTGTTTTCGGCAATTCGGACTCCTTTGCCTTCTGGCAGCAGGACCTGACCTATGAGGGGGAGTCGGTATACAACTATCTGCAGGTGGCAGAGGACGACAGATCCGTGTGGCTTTCCACCAATGTCCTTTTCGGGGTGCAGTCCATCATGATGAAGGAAGATGAGCTTACGGGCATGTATTACGACTATGCCATGGCGGCTCCGGTGATCGCAGGCTGCAGGATGCCGGAAGAGAAAGCAGGGTATGCGGCCTCCAGACCTCGGATGCTGATCCTGGGGATGGGTACAGGGACGTACGGGAAGCAGTGCCGCAGGTATTTCGGGGATATGGATATAGAAGGAGTGGAGATAGACGACAGGATCACGGACCTCTCATACAGGTATTTCGACGCATCGGAGGATGTGCCGGTATACACCTATGACGGGAGGGCATATCTGCAGACCATAGATAAGGAGTACGATCTCATCATGGTGGATGCCTATCAGGATATCTCAATACCCTTCCAGATGTCCTCCAGGGAGTTCTTTACCGAGGTGTACGACCATCTGAGCGATGACGGGGTCATGGTGGTCAATATGAACATGAGGTCGGATACCGAGGGGAATATCAATGAATATCTGTCGGATACCATAGCTTCGGTCTTCCCGACGGTGGCTACGGTGGATGTGGCGCACAGCAGCAACAGGGAGCTCTTTGCGGCGAAAAAGGGCGATATCCGTGCAAGATTTGATGCGGGTATAGATGACATAAGCAGATCGGGTGCTGAAGATACGGTGGCCAAAGAGAGGCTCATCGCGCTTATGGGAGCGGTGAGAGAGGGTATGCAGGAATATGAAGGAGGTCAACATATATTTACGGACGATAAAGCGCCCGTGGAGCTCCTGGGTATGAGGGAGATCGATGAGATGATCAGAGATGAAGCTTCTTATTATAAGAAGATATACGATGAGGAGGGGATCGACGGCGTGCTGGAGAAGCTGGTGTGACGCGGCGGTACGGCACTTTTCCCGGATCATCGGTGCAGCTGACCCGATCTTTGCCTGCGGATATCTTACTTCGATGCCGGCTGCACCTGCGATATAAGGTATATGGAAGCTTCCGAAAAATTTATGATAAAAATTTTAAAAAAGGGGTTAAGAAATATAAAAGTCGTCCGATATATAAAACATGAAGTCCAACGGACATGTATCGTACGGCGTGGACAGAGGACTAAACCACAGTTAATCTAATATCCGCAAGGAAGCGGACACATCAAATTCAAGGAGGAAAAAACTATGGTAGTACAGCACAACTTAACCGCAATGAATTCCAACAGAATGCTGGGCATCACTCAGGGAGCACAGGCTAAATCATCCGAGAAGCTCTCATCCGGTTACAAGATCAACCGCGCAGCAGATGACGCAGCAGGACTCTCCATAAGTGAGAAGATGAGGAAGCAGATCCGCGGACTCACACAGGCATCAGCAAACGCACAGGACGGAATCAGCGCAGTACAGACAGCAGAAGGTGCACTCAACGAAGTACACGACATGCTGCAGAGAATGAACGAGCTGGCAACCAAGGCTGCAAACGGCACAATGTCATCTTCAGATAAGCAGGATGTTCAGAACGAGATCAAGCAGCTCTCAACCGAGATCGACAGAGTAGCAACAACCACAAAGTTTAATGAGACCTATCTCCTGAACGGTACTGGAGTTGCATCAAGGAGTGACTGGAAGGGACAGCTTAGCTTCTCACTTCAGGTTGGAGCAGATAATAAGTCTGACAACAGGATATCTGTAGAGATTTACTCCATTACAGCATCAGCTATAGGTGTGGGTGTTGGTAATTTCAAAGATAGCCAGATTATTCAGAACTATCACTATGGTCTTAATGACAGTGGTTCCGTCATAAAGATAACTGGAGTAGATGGTTTTGGCGGCAAGGACAAGGCTGGAACCGCAGCTACAAATGAAGTAAAAGTGAGTGCAGGATCTATAGCACCGATAGGTGGTAAGGATAGCACTACAGGCGGCTTCATAAGTGTTAAGTCACAGTCAGCAGCAAGAGCAGCGATGGACAACATCGGAGCAGCTATCAAGCTCATCTCGGCAAGAAGGTCAAAGCTCGGTGCAGTTCAGAACAGACTTGAGCACACGATCAAGAACCTGGACAACGTCGTAGAGAACACGACAGCAGCAGAGAGCCAGATCAGAGATACAGATATGGCTTCAGAGATGGTGAAGTATTCGAACAACAACATCCTGATGCAGGCAGGACAGTCCATGCTGGCACAGGCAAATCAGAGCAACCAGGGTGTGCTTTCACTCCTCGGCTAATTCTGAAAGAGGTTACGGATACTAAACCGGATATCTGTAAAACGTACGAAGAAGGGGCTGGTCCATTTGGACCGGCCCTTTTCAATTTTAAAACCAACAAAATTTGATAAATCTTTAAAATGGGGGTTAAGTATACGGAAGATCGTCCGATATATATAACATGAGGTTCAAAACTGAAGTAGCGTACGGCGGAGGCGGCGGACCGGATACTGAAAACGAAACTCAATAACGTCCACAAGGATGTGGACAGCACATATTCAAGGAGGAAAAAACAATGGTAGTACAGCACAACTTAACAGCAATGAATTCCAACAGAATGCTCGGCATCACTCAGGGAGCACAGGCAAAGTCATCCGAGAAGCTCGCATCCGGTTACAAGATCAACCGCGCAGCAGATGACGCAGCAGGACTCTCCATAAGTGAGAAGATGAGGAAGCAGATCCGCGGACTCACACAGGCATCAGCAAACGCACAGGACGGAATCAGCGCAGTACAGACAGCAGAAGGTGCACTCAACGAAGTACACGACATGCTGCAGAGAATGAACGAGCTGGCAACCAAGGCTGCAAACGGCACAATGTCATCTTCAGATAAGCAGGATGTTCAGAACGAGATCAAGCAGCTCTCAACCGAGATCGACAGAGTAGCAACAACCACAAAGTTTAATGAGACCTATCTCCTGAACGGTACTGGAGTTGCATCAAGGAGTGACTGGAAGGGACAGCTTAGCTTCTCACTTCAGGTTGGAGCAGATAATAAGTCTGACAACAGGATATCTGTAGAGATTTACTCCATTACAGCATCAGCTATAGGTGTGGGTGTTGGTAATTTCAAAGATAGCCAGATTATTCAGAACTATCACTATGGTCTTAATGACAGTGGTTCCGTCATAAAGATAACTGGAGTAGATGGTTTTGGCGGCAAGGACAAGGCTGGAACCGCAGCTACAAATGAAGTAAAAGTGAGTGCAGGATCTATAGCACCGATAGGTGGTAAGGATAGCACTACAGGCGGCTTCATAAGTGTTAAGTCACAGTCAGCAGCAAGAGCAGCGATGGACAACATCGGAGCAGCTATCAAGCTCATCTCGGCAAGAAGGTCAAAGCTCGGTGCAGTTCAGAACAGACTTGAGCACACGATCAAGAACCTGGACAACGTCGTAGAGAACACGACAGCAGCAGAGAGCCAGATCAGAGATACCGATATGGCTTCAGAGATGGTGAAGTATTCGAACAACAACATCCTGATGCAGGCAGGACAGTCAATGCTGGCACAGGCAAACCAGAGCAACCAGGGCGTGCTTTCACTCCTCGGCTAAGGTCTGGATCGGATACGGAACCTGATCGACGATTTGGTAACACGTACGTAGAAAGGGACAATCCTTCGGGATTGTCCCTTTTGCCTGCGCTGTGATATGATGCTGTCGGGGTTTGTATTTCAAAATTGCGAGAGTTGCCATGGCAACGGAGCGATCCGAGATATCAGTTGAAAGACAAATGAGCAAAAAGATAAGTGTGATAGTCCCGTGCTATAATGTCTCGCCTTATGTGGACAGGTGCATGAGATCTCTGGAGAGCCAGACCATGGGTATGGAGGATCTGGAGATAATACTGATAAACGATGCCTCTACTGACGCCACTCTGGGGAAGCTGATGCTCTGGGAGATGAAATATCCCGATAGCATAGTAGTGATCCCTTTGGAGCAGAATGTGATGCAGGGAGCTGCCAGAAATATCGCAAGGAGCTACTGCAGCGGAGAATATATAGCATATCTGGATGCAGATGACTGGCTCCTGCCGGATGCGCTGAAGATGGTATATGATGCGGCGGCAGAGAATGAAGCAGATATAGTGAATTATCTGTCGAAGCGGACCTACAAGGGACCTGAAGAGAAGAATAGTGACTATGAGAGCGATATCCCGGATGAGCTCGTCACCATAGAGAGCCCGGCAGAGCGCATGGAGCTTTTCACAGGGGACTGTCCTCTTGCGAGAGGCTGCTGGGACAAGCTCTTCAGGAGAGATTTCGTGGAGGAGAACGATCTTCTCTTTGCCGAGGGAGTCTACGACGAGGAGAGTCTCTTTACCATACCTGCCTACATGAAGATGAAGAGGGTGTTTTTCCTGAACAAATATCTGCACCGGTATTTCCAGAATCCGGTGAGTACCTCTTACAATCTGGCTGTAAGTCTCAGGCGGAGGGATGACAATGCGAAGGTGTGGCTTGCGACCTGTGAGAGGCTCAGAGCTGACGGGTCGCTTGCGGAGAATCCCGAGCTCGTGGAGAGGTTCTTTGTCATCAACTATTTCGTCAGATCCTTTGTGTATGCTGCCCAGAGGCATATTCCCTTCGATGCACCGACGGTATGTGCCATGCAGGACAAGGTGAGAGAGCTTTTTCCTGATTACAAAAATAACAGAAGCCTCCGGGGCGGAGGCTTCTATACTGAGGCGTTGAAATTCATGGATATTCCCGTGAATGACGCCAACATCGATTCTTTTAATGCGGCCTGGGAACAGATAGTCGCGGCCTTCGGAGAGGATCTGTAGTTCTTATTCCTCTCCTTCTTTTACCAGAGGAGCATATTCCTTCTGGATATCGGGATTGTAGGAGAGCAGTGGCTCTATATCCTTTCCGTTTATCCTTCTTTCCACATAGTTGTTCGTTAGCTTGATCACGAGCGGCGTGAGTGAGAGCACACCGATCAGGTTGGGGATCATCATGAGACCGTTGAAGGTATCCGAGATATCCCAGGCAAGGGAGGATGTCATGATCGCTCCCGAGATCATCATCAGGACGAAGATGACCCTGTATACCTTGGCGCCATTCACTCCGAAGAGGTACTCCACGGCCTTGGAGCCGTAGTGAGACCATCCGAGTACGGTGGTGAAGGCAAAGAGCAGCACTGCGATGGCTACGAACCACTCTCCGGGCTTGCCGAAGATGTTGCCGAAGGCCCTGGCTACAAGAGTGGCATCATCGGTCCCTTCCTTTACCAGTCCTGTAGTGAGATCGATGGCTCCGGAGGAGAGTACCACTATGGCTGTCATGGTGCAGATCACCATGGTATCTGCGAAGACCTCGAAGATACCCCAGAGTCCCTGCTTCACCGGCTCCTTTACATTGGAGTTGGAGTGTACCATAACGGAGGAGCCGAGGCCGGCCTCGTTGGAGAAGACGCCTCTCTTGCATCCCTGGGTGATGACCTGGGATATGGCGACTCCTGCGGCACCGCCGGCAGCTGCCTTTATTCCGAAGGCGAACCTGAAAATGGAGGCAAACATCGGACCGATGCTTCCTATATGTATGAACATGATGATAAGTGAACCTATCACATAGGCTATGGCCATGAAGGGTACCACCTTCTCGGCGAAGGATGCGATACGCTGCAGTCCTCCTATGATGACGAAGCCTCCTATGATCATCAGAGTGAAGCCGATGGCCCAGTTAACGAAGGATACGCCTGCAATCTCCGAAGCGGAGATGTCGCTGAAGAAAGCAGACTTGATATTGAGGGTGATCTTGTTGATCTGTCCCATGTTGCCTATACCGAAAGAGGCAAGTATGGCAAATATCGAAAAGAGCACCGCGAGCACTGAGCCCACCTTCTTGCATCCCTTGTAGGAGCCGAGACCGTCCTTAAGATAGTACATGGCTCCGCCCGACCACTCGCCCTCGGCGTTCCTGCGGCGGTAGTAGATGCCGAGGATGTTCTCCGAGAAATTGGTCATCATACCGAGGAAGGCTGCTATCCACATCCAGAAGACCGCCCCGGGACCTCCTATACATATGGCGGCCGAGACACCTGCGATGTTGCCGGTACCTATGGTGGCGGCAAGTGCGGTGCACAGAGCCTGGAACTGAGAGACTGATCCGGAGTTCCTGCCAAGCTTTTTGTGGGTGTCCTTGCGAAAGACGGATCCGATGGTCTTGATCCACCAATGCTTCAGATGAGTGATCTGGAAGCATTTCGTGATGACAGTCGTGATAAGACCGGTGCCGAGAAGCAGGACCAGACCGATCCTGACCCAGACAAAGCTGTTTATCGCGTCGTTTACGCTGGTTATCTGATCTACGATGCTCATACCTGATTTCCTTTCAAAATAAAAGAGCTCAAACACGTGGCTTTTGCCACTCTGAGCCCCATTGCTTACATTGTTAAATACTACTTGGAGAGAGTGGATTTGTCAAGAGAGCGCGGCGCCGGATGGGTGAAAACCCAAATAATCATACGACTAAAGATGTCTGTCCACTATATATAGTTTTGTGGTACAATTAATTCTGTATGAGAAACTATGTGAGCACGATAATCTTACTGGTCATTTTGATGTGGACACCGATGCTCTTCGTGTATGCACCGGAGGGACGTACGGCCAGTGTATATGAGAGCAGCACGGCATATCTGTCGGATCAGAGTACGGCGGTGGCGGCTGCCGGGAGCAGTGCTGCAGTGGGTAAAGTTACTGCCGAGAACCCGGTAGTCATCGCAACGACGGCGAAAAGCGGGGATATCGTGAGCGATGTATCAAAGGGAAATGTCTATGATGAAAAGAATGAAGTCTCGGCTGCAGAGAAGTCTGAAAACGTGACCGATAAAGAAGACGATACGGATAAAACAGCCCTGATACAGAAAAACGACAGAGATCAAGATATAGATAAAGGAAACGATACGGATAATAAGGAAGAAGCAGCATCGGATCCGGGAATATCGGGTGATTTATACACTGTTGTGCAGGGTGACTGTCTGTGGAATATCGCCAAAGCCCGCTATGGCAGCGGAATTGACTATATTAAGATATATGAGGCCAACAGGGATGTGATCGGAGACAACCCCGATCTCATCTATCCGGGGACAGTTTTTGTGCTGCCATAGATGTTGGGTTAACATAAATCATACCCAGGTTTACATAAATGGACAATATCTACATTGACCGCGAGACTGCCGAGTTCGAGGAGCGCCGCAAAGCGCGCGCCGCAAGAAGGGCGGAGCATGCCAGGCAGCAGCGGGAGAGAGAAAAAAAGATAAAAAAGTATATGGCGATAGCCGGCGGAAGCTTTTTGGCAGTGATAGTCGGCGTCGTTTTTTTGATACACGGACTCGCCGTGACGAAAAAAGCCAAGGCGGAGCCTGCCGGAGACGGCGGAGTGAGCCGGGTCGAAGAGGTTGACATAACTCAAACTGATGCCGGAGAGGACCCCAGAAACCTGCTCTACAGCGAGGACAGTGACCTGATCGGGGGGGTCTCGGCTGATGCGGCGGACCCTGCCATGAAAGCACTCACGGATGAAGAGCTTGCCCAGCTGGCAATAGACAGGGGTGAGGTCACCGGGCTGGGACAGGATGTACTGAATGTCACACCTGATGATAAGACCGAGGCGGCGTCTGCAGGCATCGATTCCGGATATGCCATCATAGTGTCGCTTTCGGAGAACAGGGTGCTGACTGCCAGGGAGCCCCATGCACGTATGTATCCGGCATCGATGACGAAGGTGATGACGGTACTCGTGGCATCGGATCAGCTGTCAGATGCGAAGCAGCTGGATGACCGCTTCACCATCACGCAGGCCATAGAGGCCTTCTCATATGAGCACGGCTGCTCCAATGTCGGCTTCTCCGAGGGAGAGACCGTCAGAGTGGCAGATCTTTTCTACGGCACGATATTGCCTTCGGGAGCTGATGCTGCGATGGGACTGGCAGAGTACATCGCGGGGGATCAGGAGAGCTTCGTGGCTCTCATGAACAAGAAGTGTGAGGAGCTCGGCATATCAGATTCCACACATTTCACCAACTGCATAGGAATATATGACGACAATCACTACAGTACGGCAGCGGATATGGCGGTGATCATGAACGAGGCCATAAAGGATCCGCTGTGTCTTGAGTTTCTTTCGGCTCATACATATACCACGTCTTCCACCTATGATCATCCCGACGGCATCATGCTCTCGAACTGGTTCCTGCGCCGGATAGAGGACAAGCAGGAGACAGGCAGGGTGGTGTGCGGCAAGACGGGTTTCGTAAAGGAGTCGCTGAACTGTGCCGTGAGCTACGGTACGGCTGATGACGGCACGGGATACATCTGCTGTACCGGATATGCACACGGCGGATGGAAGGCCATATACGATCATGTGAATCTGTATACGAAGTATTTCGATCCGGCAGGGTATAAGGAGCCCGAGGCACCGGCGGTTGAAGAGACCGGAGAGAGTGCAGGGGATGATTGAACATAGGTTTACATAACTTTGAGAAGCGTATCGGAAGACATTAAAAAAAGGGACTTCGCGCCTGTATATGTGATATACGGAGAGGAGGCGTATCTCCGGGAGAACTACAGGAACGCCCTGAGGAAGGCTCTGACTGATCCGCAGGATACTCTGAACTTCGCGAAGTTTTCCGGCAAGGAGACCGACCCGGACGAGGTGGTGGCACTGGCAGTGACCCTGCCCTTTATGGCGGAAAAAAGAGTGATCCTCGTACAGGACTCGGGTTTTTTCAAGAGCGCGACCGATGCGATAGCCGAATATATCGAGTCGCCGGCCGAGGATACGGTGCTGATCTTCGAGGAGAGTGAGGTCGACAAGAGGAACAAGGCCTTCAGGCTAGCAAAAAAGGCCGGATACGATGTGGAGGCGGCAAAGTACGGTGTGGACAAGCTCCCGGACTGGGTCGCTATGGCTTTCAAGCGCCAGGGCAAGAAGGTGAGCAGGGAGACCGTGAACGGGCTGATAGACCGGGTGGGATCCGACATGCAGGCTCTGGACATGGAGGTCAAAAAGATATCCTCCTATGCGGGAGAGCGCGAGGCAGTGACAGGTGAGGATGTGCTCGCGGTGGTGAGCAGGAATCCTGCCTTTACGGTGTTCCAGATGATAGATGCCATCGCTGAGAAGAAGCTGAACAGGGCAGTGGGCATCTATTATGATATGCTTTCGGAGAAGGAGAGCCCCTTCGGGATACTGGCTCTCATGGAGAGGCACTTCAGGATACTGATGATAGCGAAGGACATGAGCGAGAAAAAGCTGGATAATGCAGCGATAGCAAGCGCTGCGGGAGTGGCTCCTAACATCATCTGGAAATATGTAAACCAATCAAAAAAGTATTCAAAAACGCGTATCAGAGGTATACTTGATGCATGTGTGAGGGCTGACAGGGATATAAAGCTGGGACTCGCAGAGGACAGCGTGTCGGTGGAGATGCTCATAATAGGGGTCGCGTCAAAGTAGGACGCAGGTACGTGCTTTGAATTTCATATTAACGAGGTGATAAATGGAAGAGATAAATGAGGATCTGATGAGATTCCTGGATGCTGATGAGTATGAGGATAAGCTCAGCATTCTGGAAGAAGTGAAGGGACGGGCAGATGAGAAGAGCGTCCAGCTGATGGCGGCCTCCCTTTCACTCGCCACCGGAGGCGCATCGAAGGAGGACACCATAGATCTGATCAGGGATCATCTGACCATGCAGATACAATACGACGGAAAGAGGATGAGAAATTGAAGCTTCTGACATTTGCCATACCCTGCTACAATTCGCAGGAATACATGGGGAAATGCATCGAATCGCTGCTCCCCGGAGGAGACGAGGTGGAGATCCTGATAATAGACGACGGATCCACAGATCTCACCGCAGACATAGCGGACAAATATGAGGAAAAGTACCCCGGCATAGTACGGGCCATCCATCAGGCAAACGGAGGACACGGCGAGGCCGTGAACACCGGGATAAGGAATGCCTCGGGACTGTACTTCAAGGTGGTAGACTCCGACGACTGGGTGGATAAGGATGCATACAGGCAGGTGCTGGACAAGCTGAGAGAGCTCACCGGCGGAGATACCGTGCTGGATATGATGCTCTGCAACTTTGTATATGACAAGGACGGGGCAAAGCGCAAGAAGGTGATGCACTATGAGAACTCGGTACCCGTGGAGGAGCTGGTGTCCTGGGAGGATACGAAGCACTTCAGGAAGGGCAGATATATCCTGATGCATTCGGTGATATACCGTACCAGACTCCTCAGAAAATGCGGCATAGAGCTTCCGAAGCATACCTTCTACGTGGATAATATCTATGTGTTCGAACCTCTGCCCTATGTGAAGACCATTTATTATCTTCCCGTGAATTTCTACAGGTACTACATCGGAAGGGAAGACCAGTCGGTGAATGAAAGCGTGATGATATCCAGGATAGATCAGCAGATCACCGTCACCAAGCTCATGATCGACTATTTCAGGGACACGAAGGTGGAGAACGGCAAGCTGCGCAGGTATATGAGGAATTATCTGGAGATCATGATGGTCATTTCTTCGATATTCCTGATAAAGGCCGGAGATCCGGAATCTCTGTCGAAGAAGAAGCAGCTGTGGGAATACCTGAGGTCCAAAGATACCCTGACGTACTTCGTGATAAGGCACAGCATGCTGGGACAGAGCATGAACCTGCACGGGAAGGGAGGCCGCAAGATAGCCATAGGAGGCTACAAGATAGCACAGATGCTGGTAGGCTTCAATTAGTTCCTGTCTTGTGATATGATAGCAAGGTTGGTTTCTAAAATCCGAACGGAGGTAGATGATGTATTCGATAGATGAACTTAGAACGGTGGATCCCGAGATAGCGGATGCCATAGAGGCGGAGCAGAAGAGGCAGAACGATCATATAGAGCTGATCGCCTCTGAGAACTGGGTTTCAAAGGCTGTGATGGCTGCCATGGGAAGCCCGCTCACGAATAAATACGCAGAGGGATATCCCGGCAAGAGATACTACGGCGGATGCGAGTGCGTGGACGTAGTGGAGGATATAGCGAGAGACAGGGCAAAGAAGCTCTTCGGATGTGACTATGCCAACGTGCAGCCTCACTCGGGAGCACAGGCGAATATGGCAGTGTTCTTCGCGATGATGACACCGGGAGATACCTTCATGGGCATGAACCTGGATCAGGGCGGACATCTCTCACACGGATCGCCGGTCAACTTCTCCGGCAAGTATTTCCACTGTGTCCCTTACGGTGTGAATGATGAAGGATTCATTGACTATGATGAAGTTAGACGTATAGCGAAGGAGTGCAGGCCCAAGGTGATAGTGGCCGGCGCCTCTGCATATGCCAGGACCATAGATTTCGGCAAATTCAGGGAGATAGCCGATGAGGTCGGTGCCTATCTGATGGTGGATATGGCTCATATCGCCGGGCTAGTTGCTACAGGCTATCATCCTTCACCCATAGGAATAGCCGACGTGGTGACCACCACCACTCACAAGACTCTGAGAGGACCCAGAGGAGGACTCATCCTCTGCAATCAGGAGGCAGCCGACAAGTTCAACTTCAACAAGGCTATATTCCCGGGTATACAGGGAGGCCCTCTGATGCACGTGATAGCAGCCAAGGCAGTCTGCTTCAAGGAGGCGCTGGAGCCTGCTTTCAAGGAATACGCAAAGGGCGTGGTAGACAACGCTCAGGCTCTCGCAAAGGGGCTTCTGGACAGAGGTCTTTCCATCGTGTCCGGAGGCACCGACAACCATCTGATGCTCCTCAACCTGGAGCCTCAGGGGCTGACAGGCAAGGAGATAGAGGCTCTGCTTGATGAGGCTCATATCACAGCAAACAAGAACACCATACCCAATGACCCTCAGAAGCCCTTCGTCACCAGCGGTATCAGACTGGGCACTCCTGCCGTGACCACGAGAGGCTTCGTTACCTCCGACATGGACAGGGTGGCAGATGCCATATCCAAGGTGGTGCTGCAGAAGGAAGCCGGTGTGGCTGAGGCAAGAGAGGTGATAAAGACCCTGACGGAGAAGTATCCTCTGATCTGAGGCCGGGACTGATGTGATCAAGGTAATGTAACAAACAGCCTTGAAAAAGTTTACATAATGATATATAGTATATGCCGCAGAGGTATGCTCTGCGGCATTGTTTTTTGTGCTGTTTTTTTGCACGGCTTGTGAGACTCATGGCTGAGACTGTGATAGAGACCAGGAAACTGTATAAGATATTCAGGCTCGGCGAGGAAAAGGTACGGGCTCTGAACGGTGTGGACCTGAAGGTGAACAAGGGAGAGTTCGTGGCGATAGTAGGCACCTCCGGATCCGGAAAGTCCACTCTGCTCAATATGCTGGCAGGCCTCGACAGGCCCACCAAAGGAGATGTGGTGATAGCCGGACGGCATATAGAGAAGATGTCGGAGGGCGAGCTCGTGAGGTTTCGCAGGGACCATGTGGGGTTTATTTTTCAGGCATATGACCTGCTGCCGCAGTTCGATGCCGTGGAGAATGTGGCACTGCCTCTGGCCTTCAGAGGTGTCAGTGCCGGAGTGAGAAGGAAGAAAGCCGAGGTAATACTGAAGAATGTGGGCCTCGAGAAATACATGAGGCACCGTCCGACACAGATGAGCGGAGGCCAGCAGCAGAGAGTGGGTATAGCCAGAGCACTTGTGAGCGGCCCGGAGATCATATTCGCGGATGAGCCCACGGGAAACCTGGATACGAAGACGACACTGGAGGTGCTCCACCTGCTGCAGGAGGTGGTGCACGATCAGGGCAATACGCTGGTAATGGTGACCCATGACAATAACCTGGCGGGATTTGCCGACAGGAGAGTGCATATACTTGATGGAGAGATAGTATATGAAGATTGATTGCGGGAAAGGGAATAAAATGAAAGGTCTGCGGGAGAGACTTAAGAAACGGACAGGGCTGCTGGTCCTCCTGGCGGTTTTATCATGCGGCTTATTTGATGTGACGGGCCTCGCGGAAACTACCACGACGACCACGAACATAAACTCGGCCAAGAGCAACTCTTATACCGGGATGGCAGGGGCGGGAACATCCAATCCCAGCTCCACATACAATGAAGGAGGATACGAGGGGCCTGCTGCCGAATCGGGGGAGAGATACAACGTAGCGACTACGACCAACCCCTTCCTGATGCCCGGCAACACCTGGGTCACACCCGTGGCGACACACGGTCAGGATGTGCTGGTGGTGCTGCCGATCGTCAATATGTTCAAATACAATATCTCGGATGTCATAGTGACGCCGAGACTCGGAGTCAGGACCGACGACTTCCCGTTTGAGATCAATAATACCGGATATACCCTGAAGATCGGGACTCTTTTGGGGGAGGATTCCCAGCCCAGCTATATAGACAGGGTATATAACTGTGCCTGGACATTCCGTACCAGAGAAAATGTAAAGACCGGGTATTACAAGCTGGACTTTGATATCACATATACCGATCCGTCCTGTGCAGTGGATACGACCGTCATCTCTGTATTTGTAAAGACTGTGGGGCTGCCGGAGAACGGTACGGTCGACGGTGATGAGGACAAGAGACTTTCGACCCCCAGACTGATAGTGAAGGGCTTTTCCACCACGCCGAAGGAGATCTATTCGGGCGAGCAGTTCACTTTGAACCTGGTGATAGAGAACACATCGTCAGAGGTAACGGTCAAGAATGTCCAGCTTGACCTGACGGCCACGGTGGAGGGATCACAGACACAGGCGAGCTATGCGGCTTTCCTTCCCACCTCGGGCTCGAATTCATTCTATATCGAGAGCATACCACCTGAGGGCACTGCAGATCTCACCATGGACTTCGAGGCCAAGGCGGGCCTGGAGCAAAAGCCCTATGTGATGACCATAGACATGAAGTATGAAGACGAGAGGGCCAATCCCTACGACGGCAAAGGAAGCGTATCCATACCCGTTAAGCAGGTGTCCAAATATGACGTTTCCACCCCGACCTGCGAGCCATCGGTCATAGACATAGGTGAGCAGAGTAATCTGATGTTCTCGGTATTCAATACGGGAAAGACCACTCTTTACAACGTGCAGGTCACCGTATCGGATCCTTCGCTGCAGCCGGCACTGGCTTATGTAGGCAACCTGTCACCCGGTGCGACAGGCAACGTTGACGTTATGTTAACCGGAATGGCCTACTCGGAAATGCCCGGAGCCACGGTGCCGATCCAGATATCATATGAGGACGAATCGGGAAACGTGACGAAAGACACAAGACCGATAAATCTGTCGGTGGAGCAGTCTTCCATCGTCGAGGAGGAGATGCCGGGAGAGAGCATGCCCGAGGAAGAAGCAGGGCTGAAGGTCTGGCAGAAGGTACTGATCGCTGTGGGAGCGGTGCTGCTGCTCGCGGTGATACTGACCGTAGTGATCAAGCTGATACGAAAGAAGAAAAAACAGCTTGAAGAGGATGAGCTTGCCGCTGTCCTGGAAGAGATCGACGAGGAGGAAGAAGCGGCTGAAAGAGCAGTGCACGGGAAGAACGGAAACGGGGCCGGGAGCTCTGATAAGTCTTCGGATGAGGAAAGTGCAGGCGGGAAAGACAACGGTGACAGCACCGGAGAAGGCGGCGGTGAGAATTGAGGTTCACTGATAAATTCGGCATGGCATTCGGCTCGCTCATGAAGAGAAAGCTGAGGACCTTTCTGACCATACTGGGCGTCATGATAGGTATATCGTCCATCATCATCATGCTGGGACTCGGCGAAGGCATGAAGCAGGAGAGCATGAAGATGATCGAAGAATACGGCGGACTGCGTACCGTAGAGGTACGGGAGGGAGGACAGCCCGGCTCTGATCAGTCGTCAAAGTCCAACGGCAGCTCCGATCCGCTGGATACCAAGCTTACAGACAATACCATAGAGACCATCAGCAGTATACCTCATGTGGAGCAGGTATATCCCATACTGGAGTTTCAGGCCATCATTCAGACCGGAGCCTATATGAGCAGCCTGTACGGGGGCAGGGCGATGCCGCTGGATGTGCTGCGCGACATGAACTGGGAATTCGCCGAGGGCGGATGGCCGAATGAAGGCGAGGAGCTTCAGTTCGTATACGGCAACATGGTGCTGCAGGACTTCCAGGATCTGCGGGGCAACGCCATATACTGGAGCACAGGAAAGCTGCCGGATATAGATCTGATGAACGATAAGATGTTCACTGTATTTGATGTGGAGGCCTACGAAGCGTCCAAGGGCGGATCGGGCCAGCCTTCGGAAACTGCAGTCGCTGTGGCCGGATCGGACGGCGGAGTGGCGATCACGGGTACGGGATCGGCGGACGGCGGTTCACAGCAGGCGCCGCAGGCTCCGAAGAAGTATATCGTGCCTGCCGCAGGTGTCCTCGCCGGAGATCAGGATGATTATAAGGAGTATTCCTGGAATACCTACTGTGACATAGAGGCACTGGAGAGGATGTTTAAGAAGGTCTTCAAGAATAAGCCTATACCGGGACAGCCTCTCAGGAAGAACGGCAAACCCTACAAGGAGCTCTTCTACAGCTCTCTTCGAGTCATCGTGGACGATATAGAGAACGTGACCGAGGTCCAGAATGCGATAGGGGATATGGGATTCCAGACCACCAGTAACACCGAATGGATCGCCCAGCAGGAGCAGCAGTCCAAGAGCCAGCAGGCCATGCTGGGAGGCATAGGTGCGGTATCCCTTCTGGTGGCAGCCATAGGTATAGCCAACACCATGATGATGTCCATATACGAGAGGACAAAGGAGATCGGTGTGATGAAGGTGCTGGGTTGCGGGCTTTTCGACATACAGCAGCTCTTCCTGATAGAGGCGGGCATCATAGGACTCTTCGGAGGGGCCATAGGACTTATCATCTCGGTGATAATATGCGCCGTGATAAACAAGGTGTCCGGTATGCAGATAGCCATCATACCGCCGTGGATGTACCTTGCATCCATAGTATTCGCGGTGCTGGTGTCCATGGGGGCGGGGTTCGCCCCGAGCCGCAGAGCCATGAAGCTCTCGGCACTTGAGGCAATAAGAAATAACTGATCTTTCGGAAAAGAAGATCGGAGAGCGGTTTACATAAATGTTATTTAGTTCTTTGGAGTTCATATTCAGGTTTCTCCCGGTGTTCCTGCTGGTATACTATCTGGTGCCGCGGACATGGAAGAATGCTGTGCTCCTGCTTGGGAGCATTGTTTTCTATGCTTTCGGGGAGCCGAAGTATGTGATACTGATCGCGGCATCGGTGGTGGTGAACTATCTGCTGGCCGTATTCATGTCAGGACAGAAAGGAAAGCTTGCGAGACGGCTGGTCTTTATAGTTGACATAATATTCAATGTCGGTATCCTCATAGTCTTCAAGTATCTCGGATTCATAGTCGGAAACATAAACAGGATCCCCGGCACATCTCTTTCGGTGCCTGAAATCGCGCTTCCTTTGGGCATTTCATTCTATACCTTCCAGATCCTGTCTTATGAAGCCGATGTCTACAAAAAGCGCGTACCCTATGACAGATCGCTGATCGATCTGGGTGCATATATCCTGATGTTCCCCCAGCTCATAGCGGGGCCCATAGTGAACTACAGAGAGGTGGCTCTGGACATGAAGAGCCGGGTGCTGAAGATCACGGATATAGAGGAGGGACTCCGACCCTTCATCACAGGACTGTCCATGAAGGTGCTGCTTGCGAATAATCTGGGGACGGTGTGGGACAACGTGGGCACGGCAGGATACGAGAACATCTCCACGATCTTCGCATGGATAGGAGCCGCGGCTTATACGCTTCAGATTTATTTCGATTTCGCCGGATACTCTCTTATGGCCATAGGACTGGGAAGGATGCTTGGCTTCACTCTTCCGGAAAACTTCGACCACCCTTACATGGCGGTGAGTGTCAGAGACTTCTGGAACAGGTGGCATATCACCCTCACCAGATGGTTCAGAGAGTATATCTATATACCGCTGGGAGGCAACAGGAAAGGTCAGCTTCGCACTTATGTAAACCTGCTCGTTGTATGGTTCATCACTGGTCTGTGGCACGGGGCGGAGTGGAGCTTCATACTGTGGGGACTCTATTACTTCTGCTTCGTGGTGCTGGAGAGGCTAGTGCTGGGAAAGGTACTGGACAGGCTGCCCGGGTTCGTAGGGAGGATATATACGCTCGTCGTGGTGATGGTGGGCTGGGTGCTGTTTGCCACCGAAAGCGTGGAGAATACGTTAGTTTACATAACTAGAATGTTCGGAGCCCACGGCGGCTCGGATTATATGGATCACATAGCCAGTGTGGCCGCTCTGCTGGTTTGCGGAGCGATATTTGCCACTCCGGTCTTTGACAGGTTCATGAAGAGGTTTGGCAGAAGCTGGATAGGAACGGTGGTACTCTTCCTGCTGTTCTGGGCATCGGTGATAGCGCTGGTGGATACGGTATACAATCCGTTCCTGTATTTCAGGTTCTGATCATGGTAAACATATTTACATAACTATGAAAAAGTGCAGATTACTCTTAATGTTAATAGTGACAGCGGTATTGATCTCGATACCGGGACTGTATATGAACATCTCTGCCGGAAGCTTCAGTCATCCTGCGGCGGCGGTGACGATACATGCTGTCAAGAATCATGAGATAGAGCAGATGGCGCCTGAACCGCTGGCAGATCTGCTTGGGTTACATAACTCGAAAGCGGATATCCCGGACGAGATAAATGCCGTGATAGAGGCCTCTTCCCGAACGTCAGGTTCACATAAAACGGACTCGGCTGTCTCCGGTGACGATGTGGCCGCAAATGGTGAAGGTGAAGAGAACATAGATCCGGATGAGACAGGTTCCGGTGTGGGAGAGACCGATGAAGAGGACTCCGAAGAGGAGGGCTCCGATGATGAAGATGAGGATGAGGACGAAGACGAGGATGATGAGGAGGAAGAGGATACCTATCCGAAGGAATTCACCACGGTGGATGATGATTATTTCACGGATGCCGTATTCCTGGGAGATTCCAGAGTTCAGGGACTAGGACTCTATTCCGACCTGCCGGCAGTAAACTACGGTGTGGTGAGCATGCAGCTGTATAAGGTGTTCGAGAGGAAGGCGATAAGCACAGAGCTGGGCAAGGTCACCGTGCCGGAGAAGCTCACCATGGATCCTCCGTACGGCAAGGTATATCTCAAATTCGGACTGAACGAACTGGGATGGGGCAACAACGGGCTCTTCGAGGAGTATTATTATACTCTTATCGACTATATCAAGGCGGTGGAGCCGGATGCAGTCATATATGTGATGAGCGTTATACATGTGACGGCGGCTGAACAGGCCAGCTCCAGTGTGTTCAATAATGATGCGATCGACAAAAGGAACGAGGTGCTGAAGGAGATCGCGGAAAACGAGCATGTCTATTACCTGGATCTGAATGAGGTCTTCACGGGCGAGGACGGCTGTCTGCCTGCGGAGGATTCCTTCGACGGGATACATATCAGATCACAGGCCATGTATAAATGGGTGGACTATCTGAAGACTCACGCTATAGAACAGTAGCAGTATAGTGCAAAACGCCCCGTGATCTCACGGGAGTGTGACCTTTGCCCCGGGCGAACAGGGGACAGTGATACTCAATGAAAGCAAGATCCACGAACATCAATATGACTGAAGGAAGGCCGATACTGCTGCTTTTGTATTTTTCCCTTCCTCTTTTCATAGGAAATCTGTTCCAGCAGGCCTACAATATGGCCGACTCGGTGATCGTGGGACGTCTGCTGGGAGCTGATTCTTTTGCAGCCGTAGGAGCGACCAACTCGGTCTCTTTTCTTTTCTTTTCCGTATGCAACGGTATAGGGAGCGGCGGAGGCATCATCACTTCGCAGTTCTTCGGCGGAGGCAGCATAGAGAAGGTCAAAAAGGCCATAACCAATTCGGCCTATCTGATGCTGGGGGTGGCTGCCGTCATGGGGGCTGTCGCCTTCTTTGCTTCTCCTTTCGTGCTGACTCTCATAGGGACGCCTGAAGAGATAATGAGCGAGGCTGTGATCTATATGAGGGTGAGCTGCGTGGGAGTGCCGATGATAGCCCTGTACAACTATGCATCCTCGATGCTCCGGGCTCTGGGGGACTCCAAGGTGCCGCTGTATTTCCTTATCTTCGCATGCTGTCTGAACGTGATACTGGATCTGCTCTTCGTAGGGAGCTTCGGAATGGGAGTCTTCGGGGCTGCTCTGGCTACGGCTCTGTCGCAGCTGGTCTCGGGTCTCGGCTGTCTTGTCTATGCTTTTCTGACCAATCCCTGCTTCAGGCTGAACCGGTCTCATTTCGCCTTTGACCGGAATATCTTCTTCGGGGCGGCGAGGCTGGGAGTGCCGCTGGCCCTGCAGTGGTCTCTCATCGCAGTGTCCACTACCGCACTGCAGCGTGTGGTGAACTCCTTCGGTACCTCGGCGGTGGCAGCTTTCACCGCGACGAGCCGCATAGAGATGCTCGCACACCAGCCCTTCGGATCGCTGGGGACGGCGCTTTCCACCTATGCGGGCCAGAACTACGGAGCCGGCAGGATAGACAGGGTGAAGTCCGGGCTGAAGGAGAGCGGGATACTGATGATCGCCTTTACCTTGCTGATATGGGGACTCATGCAGCTCTTCGGGACCCAGATGATAGGGATCTTCGTGACGGATGCGGAGGTCATCCGGCTGGGAGGAGAGGCTCTCAGGCTGACGAGCTGGTTCTACTTCTTCCTGGGACTCATCTATATCATAAGAGGCACACTGAACGGAGTGGGAGATGCGCTGTTCTCGCTGATCAACGGGATCATAGAGGTGATATGCCGTATAGGCCTGCCGCCAATACTGCTGATGATACCTGCAGTGGGTGTGTGGGGGATATGGTGGACGGCGGCCCTGACCTGGTTCATCAGTGCGATCTTCTGTGCTCTGAGGTATGCGGCATGGAGAAAAAAGGTCAGGTGACGGTCCGGGAACAAAACCCGAAAAGTGTCCAATGAAATAAGATAGCGGCTATGTTAAAATCTCACCTGTAGCATGGAGAATGTACACTATCCGGAGGAGATATGTCGGTAGCCATAGTAACGGACAGCAACAGCGGCATCACGCAGGAGGAAGCAAAGAAGCTGGGACTTCATGTCCTCCCGATGCCCTTTACGATAAACGGAGATACATATTACGAGGATATTAATCTGACACAGGATGAATTCTACAGACTGCTGGAGGATCCGGAGGCGGATCTGCTTACTTCGCAGCCTGTGCCGGGAGATGTCATGGATCTGTGGGACAGGCTGCTGGAGGAAAATGACGAGGTAGTGTTCATTCCGATGTCTTCAGGTCTTTCGGGTGCCTGTGAGAGCGCGACCGTATTCGCCGCAGACTACGACGGACGTGTGCAGGTGGTGAACAACCAGAGGATATCCGTGACCCAGTACCTGAGCTGCCGGGACGCAATGAAGATGGCAGAGGATGGGCACGATGCGGTTTACATAAAGAAGAGACTGGAGGAGACGAAGTTCGAATCCAATATCTTTATCACGGTCGATACCATGAAATATCTGAAGAAGGGCGGAAGAGTCACTCCTGCGGCTGCGGCTTTCGCGGAGCTTTTGGGGATCAAGCCTGTGCTCAGGATATACGGAGAGAAGCTGGATGCCTTCGCGAAGGCTCATGGCATGGAGAAGGCCAAGAAGGTCATGATCAAGGCCATAAAGGATGATCTGGAGAAGAACTACGGCGGGATCGATCCGAAGGGAGCCAATGCCTGGCTGGGAATGGCGTATACCAATAATCTGCCGGAGGCCGAGGAGTTCCGAAAGGAAGTGCAGGAGGCTTTTCCGAATTATCATATAGATATGTATCCTCTGTCGCTGTCGGTATCGTGTCATATCGGGCCGGGGGCGCTGGCTGTGACGTGTACGAGTGTGCTCGAGGACGGGATACAGCCGGAGGCGTAGTTTCTATCCTAATTTACCCTATATTACATTTCAAAGCCACGGTGCTTGTGTTGCCTCGCGGGCACGGGTATTTTCTGCTTGTGGGTTTTTCTCAGCTATGAAACACCCGTGCCCGCGAGCATGAAGCAGGTGCAGGTTATATTGTTTTTGCGACGTACTAGCGAGCTTCGTCATGTCAGTTCAAAGTGCTCGATGTCAGTGGCGAAAATGCATGGATGCATTTTCGAGGCGTCCTGAGCATGGATGCGAATAAAGCCGTCCACGTAACTTGCCTACATATTATATGCACTTTGTTACTGACATAGAAGCGAGATACCCACGAGCAAAAATAATATAAGCTGCACCGAGGCATCTTCAGAGCCGTCCTTTTTATTCCCGAAAATTGTTTTTAAATTGTATTTAAATAAAAACAATTCAGAAAAATGGTATAATTGTCGATATAAGAGTAGATAGGAATAAAAAAACAAGACAGGAGACGGGTGATTATGAAAAACAAGGACGTAAGCATGAACATCTTAAAAGCGATAAGCATAGGACTGTCAGCTGCTATCGCACTTATGCCTAACGCAACGGCACTTGCTGCAGAGGGAGAGGCCGATCCCGACAGCAGCGGAAACGATACACATCAGGAAAGCGACAGCTCGGAGAGCTCCTCCAGCAGCTCTACGGAGTCTGTGAGTGAGGCCAGCGAGTCTGTATCGGAGGCATCATCGGAGATGTCCCAGTCAGAGGCACCTGCAGCAGAAGAGGCTGCGGCTGTATTCACAGAGGCATCCGAGGCTCTGGGCGGTGTGGCGACAGAGATGGCTGCCATTGACCAGGCAGTTGCAGCGGCCGAGGACAAGGCAGATTATTTTGACGACATGCAGTATGCGGCAGAGGTCTCGACAGGCTTCGCCGAGACTACGACCGGGGCAGCCGTGAGCCAGACCAATACAGCTGTGGCTCAAACGGAGGCGGCACTGGACAATGCCAATACACAGAAGGAAGAAGTGACACAGAAGACTGAGTCTACATATTCGAGCGATGCAGCTGCTGATGTGGCAAGGGGTGAGGCACAGAATGTACTCGATGCGGTAAATACCGAGCTCGGAGAGTGCAAGACCGCCGTGGACGAGGCTCAGGGCAAGCTGGATGCAGCCGAGGGCTCATTGAAGGTGGCTGAGAATGCTGTGAAATACGCTTCTGAAGCCAAGGAGGCCGCTGATACTGCAGCAGCCGAGGCGAAGGACAAGCTGATATCCCTCCTCGAAGAGAACGGGATCGAATATAACGAAAACGAAGACGGAACCGTAGAGGTAGTGGACGGGACAGTCACATCCGGTGCACTGAAGGCAGCCATAGACAAGGCTCAGGCAGTAGCCGACAAGGCGGCACAGGATGCTGCGGATGCACAGGGTAACCTCAATACAGCCAATACCGAGGCGGTCAATGCTGCTCAGGCAGTGGCTGATGCCGCAACTGAGAAGAAGAACACTGCACAGGCAGCATATGATCAGAGTGTCGCTGATTTTGCAGAGGATGAAGCTCTCGAGGATCTCCTGCAGCAGATACAGGCTTCGAAGGCAGACGTAGCCGAGAAGATACAGGAAAACAGCAGTAAGCTGAACGACTTCTGGGACGCCAACCGCAACCTGGCCTTCAATATGGTGAAGTACATGCTCTATCAGGATCCCACTATAGACAGGGATTCGATATACAGCACCACATATAAATCGCCAACCATTGTAAATAAGAGAAAGATAAACAATAATGAATCAGCCATAGAGATAGCCTTCAGGAGAGTGGGCTCGGATGTAGTTGAATACAGATACTTTGATTACAATGCGTACTACAGAGACGGAGATGTCGTAAGCAACAGTACACTCAGCGGCCACAATGGCCTTAACGATCTCGATCACATCATAGTGATGGAGAAGATGGCGACAGCGACCGATGCTGAGGGCAAGGCAACGAGCTTCGGGGGAAGCGGCGGCCAGATATTCTTCAGCGAGATGGCTCTGGACAAGGGAGAGGATGCATATCAGAGCTCCAAGTCCGCCATAACGAAGGCTGAGGCTGCGCTGGCAGAGGCTGCGGCACAGGAGGCTGCAGCACAGGCAGCGCTCCAGAACTATGCGGATCTTGAGGGGGCAAAGGCATCACTGGCTGATACCAAGGCCGAGCTTGAGAGCGCAAAGAGTGACTTCGCGGGAAGCTTCCAGAACAGCGAAAGACTGGAGGAGCTCGTATCCCTCATCAAGACCCAGCAGGGGAATGTGGAGGCAACAAAGGGAAAAGGTTCTGAGAAGTATTATGAGCAGAACAGGATCCTCTCCTTCTATATGGTAGAGTATTCTCTCCTGCAGCGGGGGGATGTGGAGCCGGAGTCCATAGCTGTAGAAAAGGGTAATGATGGTAAGATAATCTGGAATCGTGGCAAGGGCACCATGAACAATTACGGAACGGTGACCTACCGCCTGAAAGGGTCAGACGAGGTACAGACAATATACTTTGACTATATCTCGTACTTCGAAAACGGAGAGACAGTAGGCGGATCCGACACAGCGACTGGTATCAAGTACAGCGATGTGGCAGACAAGAATAATGCCATGAAGGTCGACCATATAGTTGTGGTGCAGAAGCAGTTCGGCTCGGGTACTGCCCTGTTTGAGAACAAGGGCACACCTCTTTTCAACGAGGCAGACTTCAATGCCGGGGCTGATGCATACCAGAGCGGAAAGAGCAGGATAGCCGGGCTGGAGAAGGCAGTGAGCGATGCTCAGTCGGCTGTGGATATCGCACAGAACATAGACGATCTGAAGAAGCAGACTGAAGCTGCGCAGAGTCTCAGCCAGAAGGTGAACGATGCAAAGGCAAAGGTAGACGCAGCGGCAGCGGAGCTGCAGAATGCGAGAAAGACCTCTGCCATGAACAAGGACAAGATCGCGGAGCTCACACAGCAGCTCGCCGATGCAAGGGCCGAATATGAGAAGGCTCAGGGAGAGCTGGATGAGGCAAAGGAGAAGCTCAACGAGATACAGAGCGTAGTGGATGATATGACTGCTGCAATGGACGGCGGATTCAGGGTGGTATTGCCTCCGGCGGGCGGCAGCGGCAGCGGATCGTCCGGCTCGTCTTCGGACGGCTCTTCATCATCCGGTGGAGCAGGAGCTGTGGGAGGCGCGACCGTGACGGCAGCCTCGGCATCGGGCGGAGCAGGCACCGTGGCGGCAGTTCCCGGGGCGGCAGGTACCGTGACAGATGGCGGAGCAGCAGGAGCAGCAGGCGGCGGAGCCGGAGCAGCAGGTGGAGCAGCAGGCGGCGCAGCTGTGCTGGGCGAGAGACAGGCTCCGGAAGGAGCGGCTGCAGCGGCTTCAGCAGGAGCAGCAGAGTCCGAGGTGCTCGGCGAGAGGCAGGCGCCTGAGACAGGCGATATGCTGGAGGGAGGAGTCCTCGGAGAGAGGCAGGCTCCTATCATACAGGCATTCGAGAACGGAACCTTCGGGAGAGGCATGCTCTTCACGGAGGAAGGACTCAAGATATCCTTCGCATGGTGGTTCCTGATCCTGATCCTCGGGGCAAAGGGTGTACAGATGTACGCAAAGAGCCGCAAAGAGGAGAAGGCTGACGATACATGGGAGCACTGAGCCCGTAAATTGAAATTTATCACCAGGTGCACTTCGCACCTGGTGGTTTTTTATGTATAATCTATATTGGATCGAGGGAGCTGCTTTTGCAGCGGAGCGATACATGACATCATCAGATAAAGTGTGAAAAAACATAAAAGGAGAGGGAAGAGATGACACTTGAGGCAGATGTGACTACAGACAAGCGTAAGATAGGCAGGGTGGAGTTCAAGGCACCGAGCGTGGTGGTGCTCTGCGATACCGGGGAGACGATCTACGTGCAGGTGGAGGACGCGTCACCGAGAGGAATGGGACTCTGGATGAAGGACGACAGACCTGATATCCAGGGCAAGGATATCATCATCGTGGCTGATACCGTGATCATGTATGCTACGGTAGCCCGTGTGGTGAAGCGTGATGACGGGACCTATACCGTAGGTATCAGCGCAAAGAAGTTTACCAAGGAAGTGCTGGAATATCTCTTCATGCATATAGGGAAGCCGGAAGAGGAATAAGGCAAAGGATACCGGGAAAAAGCAAGATCGAAAAGATGTCAGACAACTTAAAAATATTTTTAAAATTGTATTGACAATTAAAAACCCCTATGGTATAGTTTAATCATTCCAAGAGAGATTGGGATACGAAAGGAGGACAAACCACCAGTATAAGAACGTAGCTTCACAGGTCTTTTATTTCCGGTCAGGACGGTGAAGTGAAACCCAATCAATTGAATGAGGAGACCGGATGATATATAGAAGCTTATTTAAGAAGGGTAGAGAAAAGCGACAGACGAAGGATTGAATGAGCGGATCGGATGCAAAATGATGGCACAAATTCCGTATAAGAGGTCCTACCAAGAGGGTGAGGACGGCGAGCCATAGACGAGTGGAGAGCAGAAGAGACGCGGAGAAGAGAGGTATGGTCCAATGGGACAAGAAGTGATGGATGAAGAATCCAGATAGGCGGAACACTTGATGATCGGGTGTTCCGCCTAAGTCGTTTAAAGGCACAGCTTGCATATCTTATTACTTTCATTTTCCCCGTAAATGTATTAGACTTTAAGCAGAATCTGCAAGGGGGACCAATCAGGATGAAGATCAAAAAAGCGGTAATACCGGCGGCAGGTCTCGGTACGAGATTTCTTCCTGCCACAAAAGCCCAGCCCAAGGAAATGCTTCCCATAGTGGACAAGCCTACCATACAGTATATCGTCGAAGAGGCCGTGAAGAGCGGGATCGAGGATATAGTGATCGTAAACGGCAGGAACAAAGGCTCCATAGAGGATCACTTCGACCGTTCAGTAGAGCTGGAGCTGGAGCTGGAGCGCGGACAGAAGACCGAGGAGCTGAAGATGGTCAAGTCCATCTCCGAGATGGCAAATATATATTTCATCAGACAGAAGAAGCCGCTGGGACTCGGTCATGCAGTGCTCTCTGCGCAGAGGTTCATAGGAAATGAGCCCTTCGCAGTACTTCTGGGAGATGACGTGGTAGTGTCAAAGACACCTGCACTCAGGCAGATGATGGACATATTCAACGAATACAACAACAGCGTGGTGGGAGTACAGACTGTGGCTCATGAGGTCACGTACCAGTACGGTATAGTGGACGGCAAGCCTGTGGACGACAGGGTATATAAGGTCAGGGATCTGGTGGAGAAGCCTCCGGTAGACGAGGCGCCTTCGGATATAGCGATCCTCGGCAGATATATCCTGACCCCGGATGTATTCCGCTATCTGGAGAATCAGGAGAGAGGGGCAGGCGGAGAGATCCAGCTGACCGATGCTATCAAGCGGATGGCAAAGGACGAAGCGGTGTACGCCTATGACTTCAAGGGACACAGATATGACTGCGGCTCCAAGATCGGCTTCCTCCAGGCCAGCATAGAGTTCGGCCTGCGCAGGGAGGAGCTTCGAAATGAGCTGGAGGAATATATCAGATATCTGGCTGAAGACATAGATAAAGCTATAGACTACGACTGATATGCTCCATATCCTGGTCAATCCTGCAGCAGGTACCGGGAAGGGCAGGAAGCTCTTCGGCAATATAAGACCCTTCTTTGATGAGACCGGCGTCCCATATCAGGTACATTTTTCAGATAAGGACAAGGGCATAGAAGAGATCGTGCGCTCGCTGACATCGGAGAGGACATCCGGGGAATACACGGACATTGTCCTTATTGGCGGTGACGGCTCGATGAACGGTGCGGTGAACGGGATCGCGGACTGGGACCATACGAGGCTCGCTCTGATACCTGCGGGGAGCGGCAACGACCTGGCGAGAGGACTGGGGATCGGAGGTGACAGAAGAGAGCTGATACGTCGTATCGCAAAGGGGAAGACGGAGAGGAGCATCGATGTAGGCGTCTGCGAGACAGAGGGCGGATCGAAGCTTTTCAATATCAGCTCCGGAGTGGGATTTGATGCCGCTGCATGCTACTTTGCGGACAGATCCCGGCTCAAGAAGGGGCTGAACGGAGTGGGACTCGGCAGACTCGCATATATCACCGAGGCGATACGCCTGATAAGGAATAACGAGACCTTCCGGTGTGAGATGGAGCTGGCATCCGGTGAGGTAAAGAGATACGAAAAATGTCTGATGGCCGTGGGGATGAACCACAGGTATGAAGGCGGAGGCTTCATGTTCTGTCCGGATGCATCGGATACGGACGGGATCCTGGACTTCTGCGTGGCGGATGATATAAGTCCGGGAGAGTTCATGCGTATGTTTCCAAAGGCTATGAAAGGAAGACATACGGAGTATGAAAAGATCGAGATATTCCGGACGGAACAGGTTGACATAACTATAGACAAACCTTCATTTGTCCATATGGACGGAGAGGCAGAGCCTGTCAGTACCCGTATCAGGCTGTCGGTATATGATAAAAAGCTAAAGCTTCTCATGTGACAGTAAATACAGAAAGAGGGAGAAATAAAATGAAAAAGGACAGACATTCATTCAACGATTCGATCGGCTTCGTGCTGGCCGCGGCGGGAAGCGCGGTGGGACTCGGCAACATATGGAGATTCCCGTATCTTGCTGCCAAGGACGGAGGAGGACTGTTCCTGGTGGTCTATCTTATACTGGCGCTGACTTTTGGCTTCACACTCCTCACTACGGAGGTTGCCATAGGAAGAAAGACTAATCAGAGCCCGCTGACGGCCTACGGAAAGATGAAGGAAGGCTGGAGCAAGCTGGGCGTGATAGCCTGTATCGTTCCCATGATGATACTGCCCTATTACTGTGTCATAGGAGGATGGGTGCTGAAATATGCCGTAGCCTTCATAGCAGGTGACTGGAATCAGGCTGCTGCGGACGGGTATTTCACCTCATTCATCACCGCTGATACAGAGCCGATAGTCTACGGCGTGATCTTTCTCATAGTCACATGTCTGGTCATATACCAGGGTGTGAACAAGGGGATAGAGGCTTTTTCCAAGGTGCTGATGCCGATCCTGCTGGTACTCGTGGTAGGGATAGCCATATTCTCGCTCACGCTGAATCACTTGGACGAGGGCACCGTGCGTACGGGAATGCAGGGACTGAAGATACTGCTCATACCCAGACTTTCGGGAATGGGATTCTCGGATATACTTGTGGTCCTCATGGATGCCATGGGACAGCTCTTCTACAGTCTGAGCATCGCCATGGGTATCATGGTGGCCTACGGCTCATACGTGAAGGATGATGAGAACCTTATGAAATCCATCAATCAGATAGAGATCTTTGATACAGGTGTGGCCGTGCTTGCGGGAGTGATGATAATCCCTGCAGTGTTCGTATTCATGGGAGAGGAGGGGATGAGCGCATCGGGTCCCGGACTCATGTTCATATCCATACCCAGGGTGTTCCAGGCTATGGGGCCTGCGGGACGCTTTGTCGGGATACTTTTCTTCTGCATGGTACTCTTTGCCGCACTCACCAGCTCCATATCCATACTGGAGGCCATAGTGTCGAGCTTCATGGATCAGTTCGGCATATCCAGAAGGAGAGCCTGTGTCATAGAGTTCTTCATAGCACTGGTGCTGGCCCTTCTGGTCTGCCTTGGATACAACAGTCTCTACTTCGAGGTGACGCTCCCCAACGGAGTGGTGGCGCAGATCCTGGATATCATGGACTACGTGAGCAACAACATACTGATGCCGATAGTGGCCATAGCCACATGTATCCTGATAGGATGGGTGCTCACACCCGATACGATCATCGGTGAGGTCACGAAGAACGGGGAGAAGTTCAACAGGAAGAAGCTTTATATCGTCATGATACGTTTCGTGGCACCTGTGATGCTCTTTGTCCTCTTCCTTAAGTCGGTCGGACTGATCAAGTGATGAAAAAGGAAGATAAGAAAGGGAAGGCATATTCAAAGCTGGCCGAGTCCTATGACGGCTTCATGAAGGATGTATCCTATGAGGGCTGGTCCGGCTTTATCACAGGGAGGCTGAAGAAATATGGCATAGAGGACGGTCTCGTGTGCGATCTGGGCTGCGGCAGCGGGACAGTGACGACACTTCTGAGTGATGCAGGCTACAACATGACGGGAGTGGACAGCTCGCCGGAGATGCTGGGGAGAGCCGCAGCTAAGAAAGAGGACCGCGATATCCTCTATCTGCAGCAGGACATCACCTCTTTCGAGCTCTACGGCACTATGAGAGCCTTCGTGTCCACAGGGGATGTCCTGAACTATATCACGGACAGGAGAGCGCTGAAGCACGTCTTCGAGCTCGTGCACAATTATCTTGACCCGGAGGGTATTTTTATCTTCGATATGCATACTCCTGCCTACTACGACAGACTGGGAAACAGGGTATACGGGGATGCTACCGAGGATGCGGGATATATTTGGCGCAACAGCTACAACCGGGCTACAGGTATCAATGAATATGACCTGACGCTGTTCACGGCAACGGGGAACGGGAACTATATCAGGTCAGAGGAGACCCACGAGCAGAGAGCCTACAGCGTGGGTTACATAAAACGGATCGCTTCTAAATGCGGATTTGAAGTATTGGAGACAAGAGCTGATTATACCGAGAAAAAAGGCAGAGGGTGGTCTGACAGGGTGGTTTACATAATTCGAAAGAGTCGCGGATGAAACGTCAAAGAGTGATTCGACGGAGCGGTTTACATAACCAGGAGACTTGCAGATGACGCGGCAGTGGGCCGGAGCAGACCGGCGCTTCGAAAAAGGGGGTACTTGATATGAAAATGGCAATTCTGGGTGCAGGCGGCATAGCGGCAATAATGGCGGAGACCATAAGGCCGCTGGAGGACGTGGAGAGCTATGCGATAGGCTCCAGGGACATCGGAAAGGCGCAGGCATTTGCGGATAAATACGGATTCCGGAAGGCGTACGGTTCTTACGAGGAGATGCTGGAGGATCCTGAGATAGATCTGGTCTATATCGCGGTCCCGCATTCGCATCATCATATGTGGACTCTTGCATCTCTCAATGCCGGCAAGCATGTGCTGTGTGAAAAGGCTTTTGCGGTGAATGAGAGACAGACGAGAGAGATGATCGAGCTGTCGGAGAAGAAGGGGCTGCTTCTTGCCGAGGCCATATGGACGAGGTACATGCCCTCGAGACAGATCATCACGGAGATAGTGGAGAGGGGAGATATAGGGCGTCCCAGGACGATCTCGGCCAATCTCGGCTATAGGATAGATATGAATGAGCGCATGGTCAGACCGGAGCTCGCAGGAGGCTGCCTGCTGGATCTTACAGTGTATACGCTTAATTTTGCGAGCATGGTATGGGGAGATGATATCAGGAGGATAGCTGCATCCTGCGTGAAGACGGATACGGGAGTGGACGGCCAGGATACGGTGATGATAGAGTACCAGGATGACCGTATGGCCAGTCTTTTCACCACCATGTATACTCTCACCAACAGGATGGGGCTGATCTGCGGTACGGAGGGCTTCATCGAGGTACAGAACATAAACAACCCGGAGCAGATAAGGGTATATTCGCCCGACAGGAACGGACCTGAGCTCAGGGCGTGCATAGACGTGCCGGAGCAGATCACAGGCTATGAGTACGAGGTGCTCGCATGTAAGAAGGCGATCAAGGAGGGACGCATAGAGTGTCCCGAGATGCCTCATTCCCAGACTATACAGATCATGTGCCAGATGGACCAGATAAGAAAGCAGTTCGGCATAGTTTATCCCGGGGAGTGAGGAGTCAGCGGGAGTCAGCGGGAGTCAGCGGGGACGGTTCTCAGTGACTCATTTTTTCTGTCAATCCACGGCAGACGGCGATAGTTTTTGTTGCAAAACAGGGTGACGTTACTAAGCTCGCAGGCATCTCATGGCGGCAAGTACTCCACACAACTCATACGGGTTTCCCCGAATCAGTCGCGCTCATGGCGCGACATCGGAGGAAACCCGTATTTCGGACAGTGTGCTCCGTACTTGCCATACGATGCTCTGCTCGCTAAGTAACGCACCCAATGTTTTGGCAACAAATACATATCGCCGTCTGCCACAACCAGGAAGTCAGAGGGGACGGTTCTCTCTGACCCCTTTTCAGGAGTCAAGGAGAACCGTCCCAATGGCGTTAAGTTAAGAAATCAGTCCTCAGTATGACCAGTATCCAAGATCGATTTCCGTAACAGGAGATCGATCTT